>Ga0075134_100456_pt1 | contig 14952 bp, 11 predicted proteins | sample AntRauMetaRauer3_FD_69803 | JGI IMG/M metagenome (GOLD analysis project Ga0075134, IMG submission 69803) | Saline lake microbial communities from Rauer Lake, Antarctica, in enrichment culture - Antartic Rauer Lake 3 Metagenome Rauer3 | ecosystem: Environmental > Aquatic > Non-marine Saline and...
GGAATAATGTGGGCGTCGGTTCCCAGTTGGCTGCGCATCGCTTCGTTTCTAACGATTGCGGCGTCGAATCGCCGCGCACAGAACCGACAGACGTGGGGGTACTGGCCCTTCAAATAGTTGCCCATCAGGTCCGACCCCCAGAACGTCTGGACAACCGGTCGACCGGGCTGCAACAGGCCGTAGGGGGCAGCCAGTCCGGAATTCACGTGGATGAGATCGTAGTCGTTCTTGAGGACTTGTTTGAGTATCCGTGGATAGCCGTAGGCGGCGTTCACCGCATAGTAGGGAATGTTGTGGCCAGGCTCCGGGAGTATCCGTTTGGATATTGGTCCGAGGGAGTCAGTATACGTGCTGCGGCCTGGCGAGGCAGCGATCACGTCGCAGTTGACGCCGTTTCGTTCAAGCGCGCGGACCTGATCGAGAAAGAAGGTCCGATCGTCGGTCGTAACCAACTGGAGGACATTCATTGGTCAGTTACTCCACCCTCTATCAAATATCTTTTTTCGCCGATCCGTGTTCTTGAGGTAGCCGATTCCCTGGGTCATTACGCCAAGCATCGGCAGAAGATCGTCCCGAGACAGCGTTGCACAGCAGGTGTTTTTGTCCCACTGACCAAGTTCCCGAGCGGCCTGCAGTTTCCGGTCGTGGCTCCACAGCCACAGGAGTTCGTTCGGAACAATCCAGCGGTAGTTCATTCCCACTTGATACTCGCCATCCGACTTTGGAGGACTCCCATCGACAGCCATTTTATAAATGATATACGGGATGTCGACGCCCGAATTGATCGTGAGACTGAGCGACGACCAGAACCGCGGGTTGACCTCGATGAGTTTGTACTCCTCGGTGTGGGGATCGTAGAGTACGTCCATGTGTGCCGGACCTTTCCAGTCATGCGCACGCAGGAGGTCAAGCACTGAATCGATCCACGGCTCCCGTGCAACCGTCTGTGCCGCGATTGCGGGCCCACCCGAGTCGGGGTACTGTCTGGTCTCTTTGTAGACGTGTGTCGCAATCGGCTCGGCACTGTCGTCGAAGACGGTCCCGATGCTGTAGTGACCGCCCGAATGGTCGACGAACTCCTGGATAATCGGGTCGGGGTACGCGCTACTAACAGCCTCGTACTTCCGAGCGAGTTCGCTTGGTTCGTCGACCCGGACGATGCCACGCGCCCCCGAGGCGATTCGGGGCTTGATCAGGACCGGAAACGTGGCCTCTGTTCGAATCTCCTCGATATCCGCTCTCGCTGTTGGATAGTACGTGTTCGGAATCGGAACGTCGAGTTCCTCGGCGGCTTGCATACACTTGCCTTTGTCCATCAACTGTGCAATCGTCGGCCGGTCTGCGACGAAGAGTTGTGTCACCGCCGAGATCGTTTCCAGATATTCTGCAACGGTGAGTGTGCTTTCGTCCCGAACAGGAACGACGAGGTCGTACTGCTCTCGGTTACACGTAGCTACCAGCCAGTCGACGAACTTGGCTGGATCATCACCAATCGGTTCGTGTATCTTCGTTTCGGTCACGTACTTCGAGAACGCCGAGAGGGTCCATCTGAACTCATCACAAACGTGTACGTCGACGCCTGCGGCTCCAAGTGACTGAACGATAGCGAGTGCCGACAGCGACCGTCCATCAGTCACCAGTACTTTCGATGTCATGTGGTTGGTTCCAGTTCTGATTTAATACGGGGAGACCCCGAGAGGACTGTTTCGTAGAGTTCGACAATCTGTTGGCCCACTCGGTCCCAACTTAGCGGTTCGACCTGTTTCTGGCCGTTACACCGGCCACCCTGTTCGACCGCAGCCACGAGTCCTGTTACCAACTCTTCGGGGTCGGTTGCGACGGTCGACGGTTCGACATCGCGGAGTCGCTCCCGGACGTCACCGACATCGGTCGAGACGACAGGGACGTTGCAGGCGAGTGCCTCCTTGACCGTGTTCGGTGAGCCTTCTAACCGTGAGGTGAGCAGCAGGGCGTCGGATGCATTCAGATAGTACGGAATCTGCTCGTGTGGGACCCGAGAGACGGTCCTGAGTTCTACGGGCTCAGAAAGCTGTTCGTTGGCCCGCTTGACAACCGTTCGGGCGAGCGGGTAGTTTTTCCGCTCGTTATCTGGCGAGTAGGGAAACAGTACGTATCGCCCCTCGTCCCATCCGACCTCCTGTCGAGCAGCGTCTCTCGGAATCTCTCTGAACTTCTCCATGTCGACCCCCGCAGGGATGACGTGGGCCCGTCTGTTGAGTTCCCGATTCATCGCGTCGTTCCGCACGATCACCTCGTCGAACTGCTCGACGGCATACTTCAGTGCCTCACAGTAGTAGCCACCGAGGTAGTCGCCCATTAGGTCGGTTCCCCACAACGTTTGGACAATCGGCCGATGTGGTTGGAGCAGCCCGAACGGAGCAGCGAGTCCCGAGTTCGTATGAACGATATCGTACTCGTTGGTGGCCACAGCGTTCAATACTCTCGGATATGACCAGAGAGCGTTGGCCGCATAGTACGGCACGTTGTGCCCCTTTGTTGGTGCCAAACGCGTCGCTATCGGGCCGAGGTCGTCGACTAACGCGGCATACTCCTCTTTGTTCGGCGAGACGGCAATCGTGTCGCAACTGACTCCGTGTTGTTCGAGCGCGGTGACTTGGTCATTAAAGAAACTTCGGTCGTTGGTCGTTGCAATTTGGAGGACATTCATCGGTAATTTGGTAGGGGTTGAGTGTGGGATTATGTTTTTGAGCAGTGCTGTCACGTCGTTAGACGACATCGTAGAGGCTGATCTCACAGGAGTCGACGAGTGGTGGACTTGACTTCGACTGGTCGAGGTCCCGCCACATGATCACCTGTTGGTCGACCGAGGCCCATAGATCACCAATTGGTCGGTCGGAAAACACGAGTATGATGTCGTATCCACGGTCGATCGAGACTCGTTCGATCTCGTCGATGAGCACGTCGAAAGCCTCGTCGTGGTCGACACGCAGTTCGAGGACTCGACCTTCGAGGATGTCACCGTTCGACCGTGGGCCGATAACGGCGTACCCGACACACTCCTCGTCCAGTGTGATGAAAACGATATCACAGTCGGGATACTGGAGAATGTGCCGGATATCGGTCGGTGTCCGCCGAAACGAGGTGGTCTGCTGATCGTAGAGGTCGACAATAGCCTCAAACTCCGCGGTCGAGACCGACTGGTTGTGGTGGACCTGATAGGCGTGTTCGGCTGACTGTTCGAAGCGCTCGACCGAGGGGCTGGACCCGTCTAGTGGATTCGCCCACCCGTTGAGCAGTGTCCGCAGCGATTCGACCGAGTCGTCGCTACAGGCGAGGTCTATCAGTTGTGCGAGCGTTCGATCCGAAACTGACGGTCCGATCGACCGCGACGGTGGCTCAGTGCGTGACTTCGAGCCGACACAGTCACGCAAAGTGACCGGTCCGTCCGAGGTTCCGATGTGGATCCGGTCGCCGATACGGTCTGCAACCGTCTCGATGGCTGAGAATTCCGGCAATACAAGACCAGTGTACTGTCGAAGGACGACATCTGGGGAGAGCAACCGGATTTTGAGCGGCAGCTCCCGGTAGCGCCAGCCCCGATCTCGGTTCGCATCGAAGGTAACGTTCGTTTTCCGATTGAACGTCGACACCCGGTGTGCGCCCTGCTGTTCGCTGAACGCGATCGTCTTGGAATGAAGATCCGAGTATAGTTCCTGCCCGCGATAGGCAGGCCCGACAGCGGTATCGCCCAGTATGAAGATCGAGTTCGTTTGGTCGGTGTCGACAATTTGTTTACAAAACGCACGACGAAACGCGGCAAGTTCGCCGTCGATTCTAGTATAGAAGGTGTGTTTTTCGGCGTCGTAATCCGGGTACAGATCGTATTTCCAGCGAAAATATGGATGAGTACCCCATCCATCGTATGCCTCGTTGAGGAGCGAAACCACCTCGGCCTGGCGTGGCAGCCCCTGTTGGGTACGTGTCATAGCTGTCGACCATCTACAGTTTCGGAATACAGCTCTCCAACTGTACTAAATTGGTATCCCGAGTCAGCGAGACGCTGAATCAGGGTCCGGAACAGCGAGGCCGATTCTTTGAGATTGCGTTGCTGGATCGCCTTCATTGGCTGGCTTCGATACTCGTTGGCCGCAGTATCGAAGAAGTCGTGTAGATGCGAGACGAAGACGAGCGGATCGGGGGGATCAACCAGATCGAGCAGGTGGAAGTACGGCCGACCGCCGAGTTTGAGATAGCTCTGTGCAGCGGGTATCCGTAGATACGGAACCACACCGATTGGGAACTCGACCAGCTGTCCGGTGTTGGCGGGCCGGTACGGCTCAATTGGGGCGCTGAGATTGTTATATGCCCCCGGTCGGTACGACGGGAAGATACTCGAATCGAAGTCGAACCCCTCCCTGTCGAGGATTGTCAGCTGCTGGTCTGTGATTTTCCCGAGTGGTGCACGGTACCCCGGGGGACGATATCCGAAAAACGATTCGAAGGCTTCGATTCCGTCTCGGAGATCCGTCCGAAACCCGTCTGGCATCTCTGGATCATGCCCATAGGAGTGGAGATGGAACTCGGTGTCGAGCTCCGCGTTGAGCCGCTCGACGACATCGGGACGCTCTTCGAGAAGCTGTCCGACCACAAATACGCTCACAGGAACGTCGACCGATTGAATCAACTCAATATATTCCGAGAGATACTCGACGGTGATGTAGGTTCGTTCCGGCTCGTCGACGAACCAGTCACTCTCGAGATCGAGCGTGATACAGGCCGTTTTCTGTCGACCCGCTGTTGGCTGTTCGAGAGACCCAGTGCTGGATTTACTCATGGATTTGGACCTCCCGATCTTCATTGACTTGCATATCGAACAACATCGCAAACATCACAAACAGACTCCCAATGAGGAACACCAACAGACTCAACGACGCCCGGACGAACAGCGAATCACCGAGCATGAGGAAAGCATAGAGCGACCACAGTCCCCCGACGGTCCCGAATACAGTTGTTGCCGCTCCGAACAAATAAAAGAGCGCAAGCGGGTGGAAGTCCAATACGAGATACTTCACTTTCAGTCGCCACAGATAGTTCCGCAACAACATCCCCGAGACCTTTCGAATGTATGTCGGGTAGCTAATCATTGAGGTCTCTTCGCCGTAGATGGCGGGGATCGCAACGTCTGCGACCTGCAACCCTTTTGCGTTCAACTTGACAAGGATGTCGTTGCAGTAGCCATAGTATTCGTACATATTTTCGATACCGACGTTTGCCAGCGCGTAGTGTGTGATCGCCGTATAGCCGTTCTGGGGATCCATCGTCTTCCAGTACCCACTGGCAACCTTCGTCAGGAAGGTCAGAATTGAGTTGCCCAAAAAGCGAAAACTCGACATCTCTTGTCGGTACTCTTTGTACAACAGCCGGTTTGCTTTCGCGTAGTCTGCTGCTCCCTCAACAAGTGGATCAATCAGTTTTGGCATCTGGCTCGGGTCCATCTGGCCATCACCGTCTACCGTGACCGTGATGTCCAGTTCATCTTGAAGCGACGCTAGATAGCCCGTCTTGATCGCCCCACCAGCACCCAGATTCTCGTGATGCTGTATCGGGATGACCCGACCGACCTGCGGGTGGACATGGGCTCGTCTGGCAAGCAGTCTACCGCCACCGTCGGTCATCACAGACTGGATCGGCGTGACCTCTGTGTCTGACTCTTTCGAGTCCTCTCGTGCAGCCTGTCGTACCTCGCCCCACGTCTCGTCGGTCGAACAGTCGTCGACAACGGCAATCCAGTCGACGAACGGTGGCATCGACTGTATTACATCTCCAATGAGCCCCTGTTCGTTGTAGGCCGGAACGACGACGCCGATGGTGTGATCTCTGTACATATTAGATCCTCGAGTAGGTGAGCTCTGAGTCGGCGTACCGTTCCTCATTGAGTACGCCCATCACATCGACGAGCAAGGGATTGGAGGCCATCTTGGCGGCGGCAGCTGTGAAATCGATCCGGCGGAACTCGTCGTGGGGAGTCGCCAAGAGCACACAATCCACGCGGTCGAATCGTAACTCCTCGCGGACGAGAATCCCGAACTCCTCGCGTGCCGCCTCGACGTTTGCATGGGGGTCGTATCCGATGACCTCGACACCATAGGCCTGTAACTCCTCGATTGTCCCGTCGACCGCCGACGTTCGGATGTCTCCCACGTTCGGTTTGTAGGCCAGTCCCAACACGAGAACGGTCGACTCGTTCAGTACGTTCCCACAGTTGTTGAGCGCTTTGAGCGTCTCTCTGGCGACATGGGTCGGCATCTGCTCGTTGGTTTCACGAGCTTGTTGGACGAGTTTGGGTGAAAATCCGTTGCGCTTGGATTCATAGATTATATAAAATGGGTCGACTGGAATACAGTGCCCACCGACAAGTCCGGGGCTGTACTCGTGGAAGTTCCACTTCGTTCCGGCAGCCTCCAATACCGCATGGGTATCGATACCCAAGTTGTTGCAGGCGATCGCCAGCTCGTTGACGAGCGCGATGTTCAGATCGCGTTGAATGTTCTCGACGCATTTGGCAGCCTCAGCAACCTTGATACTCGGAGCGCGGTGGACCCCGGCGTCAACGACCGATTCGTACAGATCAGCGAGATCATCGAGCACCTCGTCAGTTTGGGCGCTCACGATTTTGATCACATCACGGAATCCGTTCTCCTTGTCGCCAGGAACCAGCCGCTCTGGCGAGTAGGCGAGATAAAAGTCCTCGCCAGCATCCAACTCTGAGGCCTGTTCGATCGCTGGGCCGAGAATCTCGTGTGTTGCGCCGGGATACACCGTTGATTCGAGTACAACCGTCGTTCCGGGTGTGATGTGGTGACCGATCGTCTCTCCAGCGCGTTCGATGAACGTCAGATTGGGATTTTTCAGATCGTCGACCGGTGTTGGGACAGTGACGATCACGTACTCCGCGTGTTGGATCGCTGTTTCATCAGTTGTGAACTCGATGCTGGACGCCTCAATGCGGTCGTCCCCCACATCGCCCGTTGGGTCCAGACCATCAGTTAGTTGGTCGATTTTCGCCGGGTCGATGTCGTATCCAACGACATTGTGTCCGACTCGGTCGAACTCTGTAGCAATGGGTAATCCGACATAGCCAAGACCTACAACACAAATTTCACGCGACGAATGATCTAGCACCTCCTCATGAATTCCTAGTGATTTGTCCATTGGTGTACGCTCCCCTCGGCCGACAACCGGCCCGAGTAATGTATCACGGATTACATACTCTATGTATGCCTTCATATAAATTTCGAACAGCTATATTGTTGTCATATCCCTTTTGGACTTTTATATATTATAGAAAAAATTGTAAATTTAATACTTTTAGTGTTGTTTAAAAGTACTTTACATACAGTACAGTATGGCAAATAACCCATACTATCAGACTACTACTTTGGCACAAATTCGCCGCTGCGATCGGTCCAAATTACGGAAAATTCGAGGCGAAAACCTCGCCCTTCAGAGCGTTCCCAAGACCGCAGGTCTTGGGTCCTGGCTGGAACTCACAGAGTCCCAGCAACGTCAGCAGAACGTCCTGCGTTCTGGTTACCCACCAGATGCAATCTGGCGACGAAGCCGACCAACAGTATTCAACCGCCGACGATGGCATAGACGAGGTACCAACAGCGGACGAAACGCCGTAACCACGCACAGAGCGCGCTGGTGCGCAACCACGATTGGTCAAGGAAACCACATCCTCACCAAAAGTGCCAAAAAAGTGTACACAAGCCAGCAAGTTGCCTCCGTGGTCAGTAGCCGAACCCTCAACCGAGGTATCCTCGCGTTTTAGCGAGAATGAATATCAATTTTCGGACACAGTAGCAGGATCATCAACATCGACCCACAGATGGAGTGACTGGTCGGCAGTATCAGTCGCTGGCTCGGCCGGCGGCTCGTCAACGTAGAGCAAGTATGTCACACGAAGGTCTGCGCCAGTCATCGTCGACATAAGGTCGTGTTCGGTCCGCCATGTCTCGCCGGCATCGATTGTCGTTTCGAGTGTGTCGACACGTTCGCGGTCGACGACGCGCACCCGGTTGTCTTCGAGAAACTCCACCTCATGGATTTCGACAACGACGGTGTACTCGGTCGAGGTCCCCTCATAGTTTTCAATGCCGACAACGATCGGTTCAGGCTCACCGGCAACGAGTTCAGTCGGGTATCCATCCGCGGTGAGTTCCCCATCGGAGTCTTCTGTGAGGAGATAGAATTCCGAGTACTGTTCACCATCTGGTGGCGAGGCGACAGCGTATGCGACGCTACCGAACGCCAGCAGAACGCTGAGTGCGAGTACGATCGTGAGCAGCGAATCGAATCGTGAATCAGCATCAAAAATTCGAGACCAGCCAGACGCGGCCCACGTTTGATATGGCACTGAAAAACGTCTCTCCTCGGGGAGTTGCCAGCGCCGATAGGCAGCAACAGCTATCCCACAGAGTGTGAACCCGGCTACAGTAAATACGATTGGGATTAGGCTAATACCCCACGGGGTAAAACTGAGGACGATCCCAATCAGTGGAACGATTGCAACACTTGTTCCGAACGCAAGGGCGGCTCGGTCGATGCCATCGATTCCAGTGCCGCTATACAGTTGACCTGGAAGGATGCCAGTCGTCTCAGCCTCGATTTCCTCAGCGGTGGTATCAGCTGGAACGTACGCTTCCGGGAAGAGTGCCGAAATAAGTGCGTATCCCGGAACAAACAACAGGAACAGCACGCCGAAACCGAACCGGAAGACCGTCTCGTTGATAGGAGGAAGCAGTACGACAACAACTGTCAATAGAGTGAGTGCTACAACGGCGACGAGGTCTGCTTGGAGTCGACATGCTGTCGCTGGCAACAGTCGTTTGGGCAGTTTACTGACGACCATTGTCAGTTAGATTACATCAGCACACAAAAACTGAATTATTCGATCCAAAAACACAGTGTCAGATTATAAGTATTTACTGTGTCTTCCTTACTTTCGTCCGGACCGTCCGAAACTCACGCGTCCTGTGGGAATCCATTCAGTCTTCGACGAGAGGGGTTCAGCATGGGCCTGAATCAGATCTATCTGTCGACTCCGGATGGTACAGCGAGTGTGTAAAGGAATTCGGTCGATGCCAAGCAACTGTGCCACAGACAGCCCGGTGTCGACCATTTTAGTTGGGTTCTCGATTAGGTGAGTCCCAATCGTGACCACACTGAGACGAGCAGTGTCTTGTCCGGTGGATTTTGAAGAATCATTGTTTGCAGTTTGACCTGACTCAGCTTTTCGATCACTCACGGTCGACAGACCGATGGTGGGAGATCCAAGTTGGGTCCCTCTTGAAAATCAGCCAGTGAAAGTATAAAATGATATACAAATGAAAAAAGCACTGCAACAAGAGCCAATTCATACAGCTGTAGCTGGCCAAAACGGCTATGTAAAACGACCAACACGCTGTGACAGCTAACATATGGGTCAGATAGTCCCGTCACCGTCTCTGGAGCACACCGCAAGGTTACTCCCCTCGGTCAGCGATCTACGCCGCCAGTATCAGACTACCCGGATACTATTGAACCGGGCAGCCATGATACCTCGGAATCGACGCCGAGACGGATCGGCCGGCTCGGTTACGGAGTCAGAGCTGGATTGGATCCTCGACCAGTATAGTGAGGAGACCGCCTTCGTTCATATCGGACTCAGCGATATCAACGCCGCCTTCGAGACAAACCCATTCGACTTTATTTTGGACAAACTCACGGCACATTTCGAGAGTATTCTCACGCCCGGATTCACGCCCTCGTTCCGGAAGGACGACGGCCGAGTCTACCACAAACAGTACTTGAATCCTAGATTTGGGACGTTTCCCCGACTGTTTCGGTCGGTCGCCGACTACCGAACGGATGATGCAACCAACTCGATTCTGGTCCATGGTCCGTACCGATTCGAGGACTGTGACCATCACGATACATGGGCCGAAGCAGGCTGTTTCGGCGCGCTTGACCGTGATAACGTCTTGTATCTTAATATTGGCACCGACTGGCTCACCGCCTCGCAGCTCCACTACGTTGAGGCGTATTATGATCTTCCGTACGTCCAAATGGTCGAGTACGACGGTGTCATCTACTACGACGAAACGAGCTACGAGCAGATAACCCAGCAGAGCCACGAATACTACAGACCCGTCTCGTGGAACCGCCCCAAAATCAGCGACTACTTGGCAACTGAAGGTGTCCTCGACCGGTACAACCACAATGGGCTCCGAATCTTTGCGTTCAGCGCCCGCGAACTGCGAGAAGCCCTTGCTCCGAAACTGGCCGACGATCCCTACTATCTGGTAACCTTGTAGTCGACACTCGGCCAAATGTGGGTCAACAGTTTTCAAACACCCATCTGTTTCGACTCCCGCGTTCCACTCCGGTACATCACGATGTTAGTAGAATATGAGTATCGATAAGGACAGTATCTCTACCAACTACAGTACACTATTTTCATACTATTTGGCGATAAAAATTTTTATGTTGAACACGACCGTGAACAGATATGTGACATTTTACAATCACTTATACTGGGTGGCCAAAAAAGATCTATTACGAGTACAGGCCCCACATAGCCCTGTTTTCTCCACTAAAAATTGTATTTTTTCCGACACACTAATGAATAGGGTCAGTTCACTATCGCCACTGGTCTCAAAACAGACACACTAACTTGTATGAACACGTTAGTAATCGGCCTGGATGGTGCCTGTCGCTCAGTTCTGGATCCGATGGTCGACGACGGTGTACTACCCAACATAGCCGAGTTCTATACAGATGGTGCAGTGGCGCCGCTTGAGTCACAACTTCCACCATGGACCCCGAGCGCATGGCCCTCGCTGTACACCGGGTTCAACCCTGCAAAACACGGCGTGTACGACTTTCTTCGGTTCAAGGGATATGACTGGGATGTCGTTAATCGGTCACATGTCAAAGCCCACGCGGTGTGGGAACTGTTGTCGATGGAAGGCTACAGCAGCGTCGTTGTCAACGTTCCGGTCACGCATCCACCTCGGGAGTTCGACGGCATCCTTGTACCAGGATACACTGCGCCTGAAGCCCCCGAGTGCTATCCTACTGGTGTCTGGGACGAACTCAACAGCGAACTCGGGGAGTACACACTGTATACCGACCCGCTCGGTTCAGGTTCATCGGAGGCTGAACGAAAACGTGGCTATAGACGACTTTCGCAGATGCGTGGCAGCGCATTTCGGTATCTGATACAGAAGCACGACCCAGACTTCGGATTCGTTCAATTCCAGCAGTGTGATACTGTGTTCCACGAATTTCCCGACGAACCAGAGACTGTTCGACGTGTCTACAAGGACATCGATGCCGAGATTGATGAAATTCTCAATACGTGTGAGCCTGACGTGACGCTGCTCGTCAGTGATCATGGTATCGGGCCGATGAACGGCCACGAGTTTCGAGTCAACGACTATCTCCGCGACAAGGGACTGGTAACCGCGACCGGGGAAGGCGGTGGGATGCCCTCCTGGAAGTCAGTCTCTCGAAAGCGTCTCCAGGATGGGAAAGAAAACGGTCCAGTAGCACAATCACCCGCCGAACGAGCCCTCGAACTGGCCGCACGGGTGGGGGTCACAAGCCAGCGTCTCGGTGCGGTGGTGCAACGACTCGGTCTCGAAGATGTCGTACTCAAAATCGTCCCTGACGATATCATCAGAGCAGGTGCCGAGCAGGTCGACTTCCCGGCATCAACGGCATATATGCGGTCGCGAACCGAAATGGGCGTCCGGCTCAATGTCGACGGCCGTGAACCGGCCGGGATCGTTCCGGCCTCGGAGTACGAACAGGTCAGAGACGATGTCATCGATACCCTCACTAAAGCCACGACGCCGGAGGGTGTCCCCGTCTTCGAACGCGTCGCTCCACGAGAAGCGGTGTTTGAAGGGCCGTATCTCGATGACGCACCAGATATTGTAACGGTCCCGAACCGATTCGATCACTTCCTTGTGGCAAATCTCAAAGGGGCTCAGTTCGGTGAGCCAACTGAACCGTGGGAACACAAACGCGAGGGGATCGTCATGATCTCCGGGGGCGAAAGTACATCGGACGTGGCGCTACAAAACTCACATTTGTTTGACATTGCACCGACAATCCTCTCGACGTTTGGCCTCCCGGTTGACACGCGCATGGATGGATCGCCACTTCCGGTCATCGGGTCGACAGGCGAAAAAGAATACCCCCAACTTACCGATGAAAAGATCACCACGACAGAGGACGCAACCATCGAAGAACGACTGTCCAACCTCGGATATCTTGACTGATATCGCGAACGCCTCGGTAGGTTAGACCGTAATTACTATGCTATAATCAATACATATATTCTATTTTTAGTGGCATTCAAATAATCTGCCAGTGAACTTATTATGAAATACTGCATTGTCGATTTATATGCGTGTAGAAGAAATGTCATTTTCTGAGTGGGATGCTGCACTACCTGATGAAGGATTTGAACTATTTCATACGACAGATGCACTCGAGGTGTTAGAGTCACATTGGGCCGGAGAACTTCGCTTGTTTGGTGGATTTAAAGGACAGGAGCCGATCGGCCTGCTGCCAGTATTTATTCGTCATCATCGGTTGGGACGAATTGTCTCGTCACCACCGGTGGGCTTCGGCATTGGTAGACTCGGTCCCATTGTGATGTCGACGAGTCCGAAACAGCGCAAACGCGAAGCGGTTAACAAAAAATTTGTCCGGAACGTTATCGAAACAATTGATGCCACAGACCAGTTTACACTGTTTCGAATGGTAGGAAATACAACATACAATGATCCTCGTCCGTTCAAATGGAATGGTTTCGATACAACTCCCGAGTTTACCTATCAGATTGACTTCGAATCGAAAACAGCGGATCAAGTTCTCAAATCGTTCAGTCGAGATCTGCGAAAAGATATTAGAAATCGGGACGAAGTAGGAGTGTCGATTCGGAGACAGATGGATGGAGACGCCAAGAAAATATACAAGGCAATGGTAAGTCGGTATCGAAAACAAGGGAAGAACCAACCCGTCTCGTGGGAGTTCGTCGAGGATCTATTAGCTGCAGTTGGTGATGGCGCTCGCGTGTATGTCGCTGAATCCGATGATGGGGAGTTCCTTAGTGGGATGATTATGTTGTATGCTGACGACACTGCATACAACTGGAAAGGAGGAACGAAACCCGCAGATTTCAATACAAGTGTCAGTGTGAATAATCTACTTCACTGGAAAATCATCGCAGATATTATTGAAGATTCAGAACTCGATTCGATTACGAAGTACGACTTTTATACTGCAAACAACGAACGGCTGAGCCGGTATAAGAGTTCGTTCAACGGATCTCTCGTTCCGTACTATACTATCGAATCGAACGGCGTTCCGATGGCGATCGCTAAAAAGGCGTATCGAACGGCAATGTCGACCACCATCCCCCACGGAAAACAACTTGTCATTGGGAATACTCTTAAAAACAAATAATTAGTGATTCAGGGCACTGTCTAGTGTCGCTTCAAGCCTCAAAAGAGACGTTGAACACGGTAGTAGAACCGAGATCGGCTCGTCTGTTCACCGTTGAAGCAGCACTAGTTAAGCCAGTTTGAGAAGTGAGCAGTTCGTGGTTTGAGTTGTCTATGCTGTTGCCAGAACTGCTCAGAGAGACGTTGGACACGGCAAATCTTGAATGGTGGGAGCGAGAGCGGACGGCGGCGTTGACGAGACGCGCAGCGTCTCGTTCGCACACCAGAAATCAAAGATTTCTGGGGACGCCCGTCAGGGCGTTCGCCGTCCGGCTCCACGCGACCGGTTGTTCTCTCAGAGAAACACAAGAAATTCTCCGACTATTCGGCGTACAACGCTCTCATCAGGCAATCTTCCAGTGGGTACATCGAGTAGCTGACAGCGTTCCCGACCCGCCTGAGGCGCAGCCGAAGCGGGTCGCGGTAGACGAGACAGCTGTCAAAATCAATGGAGAGTGGTCTTGGTTGTATGCTGCAATAGACCTCGACACCAAGTTGATTTTGGGTGTCGATCTGTTCGGAACTCACGGGACCGATCCCGCTGCTGCATTTCTGCATAGACTCTCCGAGAAACACGACCTCTCCGAGGCCGTGTTTCTCGTCGATGGCTTCGGCTATCAGACTGCCCTTGCTCGATTAGGACTCAGCGGTCGGCGTGACTATACAGACCGAAACCTGATCAAAAAGTGGTTTCAAACGCTCAAAATGAGGATCGACCGCTTCCATAATTCGTGGGTGGGCAGTCGGTCGAGCGTTCGCCGCTGGTGTTTGCAGTTCGAACATTATTATAACCGCCAGCGACCGCACCAGTCGCTAAATGATCGAACGCCAGCTGAGGTGGTCGTTAACTAGACAGTGCCTCTCAGTCTAAAATGTCGGTCGATTTGTCTCCTACTGATGGGTGAAAAGGTGTTGGCCAATAGTATTGAATTCTACTCAGTCCCTCAACTCTGTTGAGAGCTAATACCAATTATTCCATGCTAGTACGAAATTATTAGTGTGCTGGTGACGAAGATTCTACTCATGAGTGAGAAAGAACCGAGTTGGCCTCCTAGAATGGATGCATCAGAACGTGTCCGCCACGTTGTGCTGACACAGACTGAGCCACAGAATGCAGGATGGATCGCCACCGAGGCAGACGTCTCACGCGATACAGCTGTGAAGTACCTCACCCGGATGGTCGACCAGGGTGATCTCGAAGTTACTGAAACAGCTGAGGGGACGTGCTACAAGCCAGACAGCATCACCCAGCTACTTCGAGAGGTACGCCAGCTGGCCGAAGAACACACACTCGACGAACTCACCCAGGAGCTCAACGCGATCGGGGAGGAAATCGATGGGTGGAAAGAGAGATTCGGGGTCGACTCACTCTCCGAGCTGCGCAAAAGTATCGGCAGTGAGGACCTTA
>Ga0075134_100466_pt1 | contig 14666 bp, 18 predicted proteins | sample AntRauMetaRauer3_FD_69803 | JGI IMG/M metagenome (GOLD analysis project Ga0075134, IMG submission 69803) | Saline lake microbial communities from Rauer Lake, Antarctica, in enrichment culture - Antartic Rauer Lake 3 Metagenome Rauer3 | ecosystem: Environmental > Aquatic > Non-marine Saline and...
GAGGATGCTTTGTGAGGTACTGAGAATCTGTCTACTATCCTCGAGAGTATCAACCGGGTTCTTACTGATCTCCAAGCGTCCGGGCACGTGCCGGATACAGCAGAATAACGCAGTCTGTGAGTCCGGAGATAGACCGAAGTGGGAAAACAGGGTTTCTGTTTAGATACGTAGGTACTGACAGGTTTGAAATGCTTTGCTGAATACAGAGTGTCTACCTAGCACGGGAACGACGTTAGATTCTCTATCTGAATCCTGAATCAACCGACAGAGCGTGCCTGTATATTGAGCAGCAGTGATATATGTAATAGGATTAAATCGGTTCTTTATGATTGTCTGTCCAAACTGCGAAAAAGAGCGAGAGTCCAACAACATAATTTGCTCGAATTGTCAGTATACCTATCGCTATGACGATGTTGTAGACTATGACCCAGAAAGTGTCTACTTCACAGTACTATTTGAGTGTAAGAATTGTGGACGGAAGTTCAAATTGGGATTTGGAAAGGGTGATAAGGTGAATGTGAAAGGAATAGCCCGTCAAAATACGAAAATCAACCACCATACGGGAAATCCTATTAGATTGCTTGTGGACGGTTGGAATTGTCAGCCTAAATGCCCTACTTGTGAAAGCGACACTTCTCTATCTATTTCGGAGAAGCGTCCGATACGTGAAGGGTAACTGAGTTCGCTGTGCTGAACGATTCGTGAGTCCCCTGTACTGAACGGTTGAGAGTCGTCAGTCGATCGGTTGTTACCGAATCCAACAGAAATAGACCAATAGTATTTCAAAACACGAACACGAAATTTCTGCTATGTATGACCTCACAGGCTTTCAGCGGGACCTGCTGTACGTAATTGCTGGCCTCAATGACCCTCACGGGCTCGCTATCAAAGACGACCTTGAGGACTACTATGAAAAAGAGATCCACCACGGACGTCTCTACCCTAATCTCGACACGCTCGTTGAGAAGGGACTTGTCGAGAAAAGTCAGCGCGATCGACGGACCAACGAGTACACGACTACCCGCCGCGGAACCAGGGAGATTGAGGCCCGGGCTGAATGGGAAGCCGAGTACATTGACCACGATGTCTGAGTGCCCATCGACGCTCAGGTGAAGATATCGAACGAAAGGTGATCCCTATCTCCTCCGGTATAACGACCCGTGGACACCGCCGTTTCTGCGACGAAATGAAGTTGCGGTAGAGGTCGCTGAACAAGAGTGAGGGTGGGTGACGTGATTAACAGTCCGTTCACGATAGGCCGGATCCGTGTGGTGACGGCAACACCAGAAACGAGAGCGACATTCAATTGAGCACCCGCGCCGACGGTGTCCGCGTGATCGGCGCTGTGTACGTACTCCTCGCGCTTTTACACCGTCGGCGTCGAAACGGGTCATGACCAATGAGCTCTCCGACCGCACGATCCTTCTCACCGGCGGAACGAGCGGGTTCGGACGGGTGGCAGCGGTTGACCTCGCAAAACGAGGTGCGACCGTCGCAGTCGTCGGCCGCGACGAGTCGAAGGGAGCCACTCTCGTAGAACGGTCCGGTGACCTTGCCGGAACGATCACGTTCCATCAGGCCGATCTCGCGTCCCAATCCACCGTCCGATCCCTCGCAGCAACCGTGAAACACGAGTACGACCGTATCGACGTACTCGCTCACAACGCCGGACTCTCGGCCGGGTCACGACGTGAGAGTCCGGACGGAATCGAACTCACGCTCGCGGTGAACCACTTAGCTCCCTACCTCCTGACATACGAATTGCTCGAGCATCTCCGTGACGCACCCAATCCGCGTGTTGTCATTACCGCCTCGGACATTCATCGCCGGGCGACACTCGATTTCGACGACCTACAACTGACGGACGGGTACGATTCACTCGACGCGTATGCCCGCTCGAAGCTGGCGAACATCGCGTTCACGGTCGAACTTGATGACCGGCTCCCGGACGACGCCACAGTCACGGTCAACTGCGTCCATCCGGGATTCATTCCGTCGACGGGCCTGTTCCGCGAGGCATCGCTCCGAACGCGGCTCCTGGTTCGGATCGCCGGGCTGGTTCCCGGTGTCGGCACCTCAAAACGGGCGGCCGCCGAACGCCTCCAAACACTTCTCGTGGACCCTCGGTATGGCTCCGTAAGTGGCCAATACGTCGGCAGCGATGGTCCCGAAGACCCCGCGCCCGAGGCGACGAATCAAGCGGTTCGACGACGGCTCTGGCACATGAGTGCCGAGCTGGTCGGCATCACACCTGACTGGCCGACGTCGACCACGAACTAGCAACTGGTAGCATGCTCTCTCCCTGTCTCTGCCGTATCTGTCCTTCTTAGCGGAGCGTCGCTCGCGGGACTGTCTGGGCGCACGCTGAGTTGTTCTCGCAGGGACTGCCAAAATCTGTTAGTCATTATCGAGATAATCATTATTTACAGAATGACCTTTTGCCATCAAGACGAGGAGTTAGGTGTACCCAGTACCGGGTTTGAGACCCAGTCTGTTGTTCTCCGTCTGGCCTGATGGGTACAACTAGTGGGATTCAGGTTCGTCCGTCTCAGTCCGTCCGTGTCGTCTATCGATCTCATCGAGCATGTCGAGTGTTTTGCGAATTGATGCCCGAACCGCATCGCTCCGATTGACGAATTTTCCGTCGTCACCAACGTGTTCGTCGAGGTCATCAAGCAATTCCTGTGGAATCTCGACGCTGACCTTCGGCATATGCTCGTATTCGCAGAGGAATATCTTCAGCGTGTCGCACAGTATACCGGACTAGCCACCCGATTCCGATACGACCTACTTGCTGTGAACGGCGGAGTATATCTGAACTGGCGGAGTACGGGAACCACTACTAGAGTTGCGCACTCGTTCGGTTCCTGTGGTATGGTCTTCAGCGAGACTTCAAGTGAAGAGTGGAACACACATTTTTAATCGCTACCACACTCGATACTCAGGTACACCTTATGCCTGAAAGTGAAACTGAGGACCTCGACTACTACCCTTCAGGATGGAGCGAGGAGATTCACGATGAATACTACATCGAGTGGGTCCTCGATGACGATCAGACAATTTTCGTCCGCCTTGACGGGACGATGGGCGACGGGCAGTATTCTGTAACTCCAATCACCGGGGTGAACGCGGATGGTGAGGAATTCGTCACAAAACCGATGTCCGGACTGTCACGAGCCGACGCGTTCGACGTCGCAGCGACACTCATCTATGCCATGAACGGGGTTAGCGGACGGATCAGCGGTGAGGATGAGTTTACGGGCGATATCAACGACGAGTCCTGACTCCGGTAGGTCGGATATCTCTCTTGCTTGTTTAAACAGGTAAATCAGGGAAAACCGGTATCTCAGCATACGTAAGTTCCAATTTCCGCACTTCATTTTTAGACACGACCTGCTCAGCTATCCATGCGGTGAACCATCTCCGGAATTTTGACGCTTAAACCTTTCAACAGGGTCGAGTACTCCAATTATTTGTGAAACGAAACTGTACCCGGATATTTACCCAGGATCTTCTCTGCACGGTCACTGCTGTCAAGAACAGCATCCTCCTCTATCGCTCTTTCACTTGTCCACTCGCCGAGCTCAATCCTATGTATTTCAGTCATAAGATAATCAACTGCTTCGTCCGGAGAGCATCCAGATTGGATTAGCGCTCGCATCTGGTAGTCGTCAGGAAGCGTCCGTTCTGTATCGATCCTAGGTCTCACGCTGGGATATTCAGGGAATACCGCAAACTCTCGTATGTAATCAGCCACCTCCGGAACAATCTCCTTGTCTATATGCGTGTATTCAACGAGAAATTCTGAGATATCGAAGGGCTCATCCCATCCATCGAAAGTTCCGCCTGGTAAGGTCTCGTCCGTCTCACACATCTTGTCTAAGCGCCGTGTTCCTTCATGTGCCACGAACTGAGCAAACCACTGCTCGTAGTCATTCCGTTCGTGCCGGATTTTCGACAACGCATCAGCAACACCTTCCGACGCAGCATCTTCTTCGGCCTGGTCACTTGCCTTTTTTGCAGAGTAGGCTCCCCACTCTTTGTCCCAACAGGTCTTGAATTCGCCTACTGCCCGCACCTCATACCGCTGGCTGGTGACACCATATGCGTCTTCGTCTTTGATTTTCACATCGACATCTGACCCCTCTATTGAGAAGTAACGGTAATAGCTACCAGCGGAGACGATGGGTTCCCAATTCGATGGGATTGTCCACAGACGCTCATTTCGGATAACGTGTGTCCGCACTGCTGCGACCTTCTCAGTCCATTGATCTTTTTCCGCATCTCCATCAGCAACGATGATATGCCACTTTCCATCCCGATAGGCATACAGGTCGCCGTCTATCTCAACTCGTACTTCGTCACTACTGTATTCAATCTCCTCTAGCGGCCTTGGATTGATTTCCTCGGTGTTTTCGGCCATATCAGTTACCAACACGCTTGTGTACATAAATCTGTCCACAGCTAGTCCACAGCCGGTACACTAAAGTGGACATAGAGTAATCAGTGTATATGGCCAAACGACCACAGATCTCGGACGATCTTCATGAACTCGTCCATACTATCCACAAAGAATACACCCAGGAACAGGCAAGCGGGTTTGAATCTGCGCTTAAAACAGTAACTCAACTCGCGGAAGCACAGATCCTTGAAAAAGAGGATACGGACCCAGGCTGGTATCCAGGGAAATACATGTCTGAAGTCGTTAACCGACTTTCAAACGAGAACTCGACGACTGATCGTGGGAGTTCTGGCTTGTCTACAGGTGGATCTAACTCAACCTTTAGAGGATCTGTAGACCCCGATACTCAGGCCGTGTTCAAAACCCGGCTTGGAAGTGATGGAGAAATAATCATCCCGGAAGTTGAGATTGAGGCGCTTGACCTGAGTGATGAACAGTTGCTACAAGTCATTGCTTACGCGGTGGCGGATGATTGATCTCCGACAGTTTTCTTTCGAACTTTTCAAAGAACTGAGAATACCAACAACTTCTGGCGCGTTCGGAGAGAGCTATGGCGACTTCCAAGCACGAACAGAATTAGATCACCTATCGATTGGACGCAACCAAGTTGGCTTGAAGTTCGTAAAGAGTTGTTTCACTGCTGTACTGCCTGGTTTGGTCCCTGAAAAAGTGCCAGACCTCAACGGACAAACACTGGCACAGAAACCGGCTGCCCAGGAGTTTGATCACCACAAATGCTCGAATTAAATACCTCAATGTATGGGCTCACTCCCTTCCGCAACCGAGGGTTTAGTAACTCCATCAATTGGTTTTCTGAGACGGGAGACGTTGGAGTTGCGCCAGCGGTCCTCGCCCGGAGTGGTCTGCTATCATCTCTTGATGAGTTTATGAACGCGTATGTCGGAACGCGTTTTGACGCAGCACAAGGGGGACTTGGGTGGGGACAACCAGACGCAGACGGATTGAAAGGTGTTCTTTCAGCTGTTGCGCTCGTGCTGTTTATTCCGACACAGCGGGACACTAGGGCAAGTTGGCAGTCGATCTACGAGTTCGGCAAAGACGCAGTTGTGAACAGTAACTCAACGGTAACACCAGAAAGTGATCTACAATCAGAACACTCCCACAGTCTGATCGCGGTGGATACCGGAGCGGCAGCCGAAGAGAGCGCAGTGCTGTTCCAAGTAACTCCACTTGGCGCAATTTGGATATCAGCCGAATCACCACAGACAGGCCCTGATCTAAGGCCTTTGTTGGAAGCGAGCCGGGAGGAAATAGCGACGACTCATCGAGAGTACAGCGAAAAGCATCGTCACGCAATCTCCGACACAACTGAGGGGCACGAGTCCCATCCGACTTCGATTCGTCCTGAAGACCGTCCGATCCCTCTAAAACCGATGCGGCAGCTGCTCGCTGAGTACGAAGAGTACACCGACTAACTCTGTATCTTGACTCAATCTCACCAGCAGGATACGACACCAATGACTACACCAGACACTCACCCCGAAGAAAACGACAACAGGACAGGTAGTAGCGTTTCGCGGCGATCATACCTCGCGGGAATTGTAGCTGGGTCGCTCGCAACAGCCACATCCACGGGCGCTGCCGCATCGACATCGATCCAACCGAACGAGTTCCTTATTTCAGAAGCCCAACTCCCAGAGTCGTTCACTCCGTTGCCAAGCATCGATGTAGACGAGGCGTTTGACGCTGTACGGTCACCGGGCGATGGGCCAACACCGCGTGATCGAATCGCGTGTAATGGCTTCTGGGCAGGGAACGATCAAGACGAACCGCTCTGGGTTGCCGGGTCATCAGCGTGTGTTGGTGTTTCGCCGGACGAGGTCACGGCAGCAGCGGAGACAATATCACGGGAGTATAGCGAGTTCATTGACGAGTACGACGCCGAGACGAGGTCTCACTGGCATTTTAACCGGCAATATGAGAAGGGTGATACATTCCGGGAATGGCGCACAGGGATCTACATTGGACTAGACATATCTAGTGAAGAACTGTTTGAGATGGCTGATAAGCCAAAACTCATCGACGTATTTCGGATACAGCATATCGATAACACGCTCATAGGGACCGTCCTGTTTGGTCCGACAGAGTGGGACTGGTCGTACGCGGAACTACTCGATCGACTCACGGGGTATCAGCGGGACCGAGCCCTATCTCTCACGGAAGCCGACTCCACAACCACGTCGGGTGAGAAGTGATGTCGCAGTCTCACCCATCGGGACTGCTTACGGATCATGAACGCGAGATACTCACCGGAGACCATCCTGACGCAGACACACAGCGAGATGGCGTTCTCGAAGCAGTTTCGACTCGGCTGCCGGACGCGCTTGTCGATCTCATGTCCTTGTATCTCTACCTTGATGATGACGAGCTTGAGACCGTCATGACCGGTGGCGCAGAGTCTAGCCGGTCGTTTCGAGCCCCAGCACAGTACGCGTACGCTGCGCTCTATACGGGACTTCAGCTCACAGGTGATGACCCTGAACACCGGCTGGTGAGTGCGATCAAACAAGCAGAGGCGGCCCACCAGCGCCACGCACAGGTGGACCTCTCGATCACAACGGAACCCTTCTTGCCGCCTGAAGATCGGCTTGCTGCTCTCGAACGCGGCGATGGTGACCGAGTTTCGATCGAAGCGTTAGAGCACTTGTTTTTTGATAGTACTACGTCGGCCAACGATTTTGCTGACGCCCTCTCAGAATTCAACGGAGAGGAGGTGTCACCGGAGACTATTCGGGCGGAGCGGCAAGGAGCAGCAGCATTGGCCCGTCCCCCAGTCGCTGTACTCACTGACGTCGAGATCTCGGAGGTCGAAGACTAATTCGAGATTACTTGAAGCAAGTACGAGAGTACGTCGAATACCGTCTAGAGCAGTTTCAATCTATTTGCGCAGAGTACTGATCGCCCGGTACAAGAATTTCATCTGCGAAATATGAGCAACGACTAAGACTCAACATCAGTGCTGAATACGCAGATTGATCTTCCGGCTATATTTGATAGCCTTCGGGAACTAGTCCGAAGGATTTCACTGTTCCGACCCAGTTGTTCCATGCCCACTTTGGGCCTTTACTAGCACGTTCTTCCATCTTTTCGACAATCAAATCAACAGACAGGTCGATCGTTTCACCCTCTTGTCGCTCTAGGGCAGAGCGTAGTTGATCTGCCTGTTCTGCTATCTGTCCAATTTCCCGTCGTTCGTCGCTCGTTGGGTCGAATAAATCAACTAGTTCAGCCTCTACCTCTTTCTGAAATGTTGCCATGCTCACTAGGATACACTCAGTTGATAAATAAATTACAAAATTCAACTCCGAGGATTACGGGCAAGTGATACATTCGCGCACGTGTTACGAAAAATCCGGCCGCTCAGCGTACGCTATCGGGTCGCGTGACCCGCGTTCCGGAACACCGCAGCCGGAACGCACAGGCATCATACGTCCCACAGACCGGTTCATCGTTCCGGTAACACGACCACGTCATTTCGTAGGGCACGCCGACCGCCAAGCCACGCTCCGCAATCTGCGTTTTCGACCACTCAACGAATAGCGGTTTCAGCATTCAGCCGTCTACTGATATGTGGGACGGATGTCTTCGAGAAGTTCTTCGACGATTTCCCAGAGGATCAGAGAGGGAGTTTCGTGCTCGAATGTAATCCCCCGGCGGTCCTCCGTATCATCGGTTGAGTACTGAAAATGCGCCTGTCCAAGGTCGGAATGATCCTCATCTTGGTGCCAGCCGGCGTGAAAGTCCGTGTTAGGGTCGGTGTAGTTGATACGGAACCAATCGTCTGGGTCCTGTCGATACCACTTGACAGTTAGTACTGGTGACTCAGGGCCTGTCGGGGGATCAAGACGAGCCGGATCGAAAACTGCTCGCAGTTGCTTGGCTTCGATATCATCCGGAACGAACTCAACCGTCGAAATCTGTGGCACACGGTCGAGGACATCTCGTTTTAGCTGCGCATAGAGGTTCGCGTTCGGATCACCACCAGGATGCGGGACAGACATCCGTTAGCTGTTGGCCTCGGCAGGCTCTGTCGTCGGAGCGAGGAAGTCCCATTCGCGGATGGCGAAGCCAACGATCTGAATACGCCGCTGAAGCTGCTCCCACTCACGGGCAATCTCGCGGCGACGGCCTTCCTCGTCAGCGTCAAGGGACTCGTCAGCGATCGTTCCGCGAAGCTGGTTCGGTGACTCAATACCGAATTCGGCCTCCCAGTCGCGGATCTGCGTCTTCATCTCGGCGAGACGGTCCGTGAGTTCTTCGACAGTGTGCCCGCTGTCTCGAAGCCGCATCGCCTCCTGCATCGCTTGGCGGCGATAATCAGGATAGTATGTCGTGTGAGTGCCGCTTTCGTCACGGTGGAGGATGCCATCGTCGACGAGGCGTTCGAGGACGCGTTTGGTTGGCTCGTGTGACCAGTCCGCTTCAGAAGCGACCCAGTTGGCCGTCCGCGGCTCCGACAGCTGCCTGGCGATCATCCGCACACGATCTTCACCCGTGGTCTGGCGTTCCATCAGGCCATTAGCGTTCGATTCGTCTTCGGTCATACCCCACCGTTCGAACTGTATCTTAATATAAGTTGAGATGGTTCGTTCTATATCGAAGTGAGTTCTACGCCGCCATCTTGACCTCAGATAGACTGTCAGCCCATCCTCAATGAGACCTGCATGCTCACTGAACTGGCGGCGGGTCGCGGACGAACCGAACGTTGGCTCACGGCTTATAGATCGACCTCGTACTCGGCAGCCAGTGTCCCAAACTCCTCCCATCGCGGTGTGTTGTCCGACGCAGTCTCCCCTTCTGAACGAAGGAATTCCACGAGTTCCATCACGAGGCCTTCAATGTCATAACCGCTCGCGGAGTCTCGAAGTTCCTCGTCCGGTAATCCGTCTTGTACGACGAGCAATAATGCGTATTTCCGGTGTCGTGAGTCGTTCTCGATGAGAAGTAGGTGGCAGACCAGATCCTCCGGGCCGAGCGATTCCCGTTCTTCCGAATAGAAATAGTACTGTTCGGACGTGGTGAAGAACTGTAATCCGTACTCGGAAAACGCATCGAGACCGGTTCGATGGTAGTTCGGGTCTTCGACATCAGTTTCTGTCCGGACCAGAAGCTCCGTGTGGGACTCCCAGACGATCGTGCCGCTTCCCACATCACGCCTGATCCTGACGCGGTGGAGATGATGACGCAACTCATACGCGAAGGTGTGGAGTTCCTCAAACTCCTCTCTCAGTCTGTACTCGCTCTGTTCTTTCGTTGCCATTGCTCGATTTGTGAGAGTTCGAAGGTTCCGATAAATCGTGGCTCGACCGTGCCCGGTTTGTTCCGCAAGCTCTGATGCCGTCCACAGGTCACCGCTGCCAAGGTAGTATAACATGTTCAGCATCGAGGCCGTGAGCAAATCAGAAAAATCGACGTGTGGATTCGACTTCGTAAGAGACTGAAATACTTCTACACACCGGGCATCGCTTGGCTTGGCTATGGAACGAATTCCAACCCGTTCTCTGGTGATTAGGTCCCGCTGTTCCAAGCCACCAAATGCCTCAGACACTGTTGCTTCTTGATATTCCAACTCCGCAGATAGCTCTTGCCTGTCCTTTGGCGAATTGAGTGCTGAAAGGACTCTCAACTCTTTCTCACCGATCATGTTGTCTCATATTCACCCAATACTATTTAAGAACATAGGCGATTATGAGACAGAATTCGTCCGCTTTAGCGAGGACAGGTGAACAAGAATCGGGACCGCTATTTTTGAAAGCTGATTTCGACCTTCAGAATACTCGATCGGGTCGCCTGACTCGCGTTCCGGAACGCCTCAAGTCCGAACGCATCAGGCACCACACGCTCCGCACGCCGGAATTGTCAGTTACCATGTCGAGTAACGCAGTACGGGAGACCCTTCACTTCAACGGCCTCTACATCGGGAGTTTTCACGACGGCTTGTCCTTTGCCGAAGTTCGGAAGATGTTCGTATTGATTTGCTTGATCACTACTAACCCCCAAGCTTTTATTTAGAACCTGAGAGTAACTCATATTGTGTCCACTGATTCACATATTAAGATTTTACCAGACGAGACGCAGCACATTCCGGGCAAAATAGCTGATACTCAGAGTATACTGCTTGGAGGTCCCTGTACCGGAAAGACAGATATATGTAAATCACTTGATGGTGTGGAATATATATATACAGCAGAAGGCTTGAACGACGTTGACACAGATTATCCAATCATTCTTGATAATGCGTATCAGATACTAAGTGACCCTTCGTCAGACGCAGCCCAATCGATTGCTGGTCTCAAGGCTGACGGAGCCAGCATCTGTTATGTATTTCGGCCGTATGAATTGGAGTGGATCATAAGTAATTTACCTGATGTAAATTTCGATTTCGAGTCAATACAAGTACTCTCACTCGTTTACGACAAAGATTGGACATTCACTAAGTTACAGCAGGTAGATGAGTCGCTGTCAGAGAGCAAAATATCGAGTTTTATTAATGACATTGCATATGAATTCTCTTTCACTAACGCACCGGTTGATGATTACCAATCATATCTACCTTACTGTGTAATCAAAGCGAGCAATACACCTGCGACGAACGTTATCGCTGGTGAATCAGTTACTGATAAGATTAAGAGTTTTACAGAAGAATCTGATCTCAGTGCATTCGCAAGGTCAGCTATCTCCAAGCTACCAGATTCGGTAGCTACAGCACTTAGCGGTGTTGTCGGGGGGGGAATGCTGGCAAGTGGTATGAGTACAGTCGCTCTATTTGCTGTCATTCCGATCCTTCTCAGTCGAGCAGCTAATGATAAACACGAATTTGAACGAGATCTTGGTCGAGTGCTTGGAAATGAACTGCTTCCACATCATCAAGAGGAGTTAGAACGTGAAACCAACCTTCCCCCTCGAACTTTCCAAACGCTTGGTGAATTCGCGGATCCGGTGACTTTCTACCACTTGGATATGATCATCGAAGAACAAAATGAAATTCGCTCAGTCCTCGAAGAATCCGATATTAGTCTCGAGCACGATGCCAGTTCACTTGGAGAATTAGTGAGCATACTTACGACAGAGACGGTCCCCATTACTGAGCGGGTCTCACAAGAATTCAATAATGCAGTGCTTCCCCCTGAAGCACTAACTCAACAGCAAAAAAATCGTATTGTAGAAGAACTCGGAGTAGCAGCCGAAATTTCTCAGACAAAAGCTAAAAATCGTGTGGAGGACCTTTTTTCGCAACCATTGCGAGAGGAGATGCTACAAGATTGCGCAAGCGATTCTCCTGACCAAGGAGCGTTGCTGGTCTACGGAGAGATGGGTGGTGGTACAACGACATTTGCTCAGGAACTACTAGAGCAATACGCGCATGACGGATATGAGGTTGGGTTAATTAACAGCACAACCCCGGAAGTGCTACGATCAAAACTGCGTTCAATGCAATCGAACTCTGAACGCCTTGCGCTAGTGTATAGTGTTGGTCGAGAGAGGTCAATTTCACCACATGATTTCCAAATTTTGTTTGGTAAAAAGGTATTTGAATTCTACGATGTAATTATAATCGATTGTAGCCAGGAACAGGTAAGCACTATCCGAGCTGCTTGGGAACAAACACACGACATTAGTAATAATACGGCCAAATCACGGTTAGAACCTAAGAAAGAAATTAAACTTTCAAGTGTTAATAATAAAGAACTAAAACAAGTTCCCCGCACTCTTAGTTCGCTCAGTGATGATGCTGTGGAGCGAATTGCTTCTACGGCAGATGGCAACCCGATGATTGCTGTTGAAGCAACATTAGAGACTCTTGAGAAAGGAATTGAATCAATCAGTGGGGTCCGAGGGCGAGAATTTATTCGCTCTCGGCTAAATGGAGCGCTTCAAAAGCTTCAGGAGAATCACGGGGAGGAGCCGATCGATATTCTGCTCATGATTGCTGCTATTCGGGGTGTAGGAGGCGAAAAGGAGTTAGCCAGTCTATTGGATATTAATGTGAAGAGTGTGAAAGTCCATCTTGAGAATTCTATCTCTTCATATGTACATGAACGATCAGATGGCACTCTTGTCGTTACCCCTCAAATATATGCCTTAACAATATTTGAACAAAAATGGTTTACTAAGCTAGATGACGGGTGGATTTCTTCACGTAAAGGAGATCAGTTCACAGATCAAATTACTAATTCAGATGATCAGAACCTAGTGAGTTTAACTACTAACTTGGCAGAATTACAGGCACATAATCTAAATAGAGATGTATCTCCTAGCTCTGAAATAATTTTGTCTATTTTTGAGGATTTATTAAAGAAGTCTAAAATTACAGTATTTCCACACATTCTGGCAGTTGCTGGTATATATCAAGTTCCCATTCAGAATGCGGCCATTACTGATTCAAAACAGATTCACAAATGTCTTCATGGGTTCTTTGAGGCGTCAGATAACGGGTTTCAAAATGTAATTAACAGTAGCCTTCCCTTGTTTGTGATCGGGCTGTCGGGGGTTACTATCGCAGCATATGAGCATCGTGACCGTAGTGCTGAGCAATTTCTATCGATAGGGACTAATCTGTTCCGCGAAATAGTAGATGAAAAACATAATATGTCTGATTTGGCAAATTATACGATTATTCGGTACTATTGCGGTGTGATATCCCCACTCATTTACACATATGATATTGACGATATTAAGCCATTCGTGGAAGAAATAAGACAAAGGGCTGTAAGTATTCAAAATGGAAGTAATATCGACGACGTATTCCTTATTGAATTTTACTCACAGATCCTAGCCCCTCATGTGGAGGTAGATGAAGGGCCGGAGAAGTATAACGACTGGCTTGATTTCGTTGTAGAGGACATCACCGATGCTAACGAGCAGTTTGGGGCGCTCACAGGGTTGGAGATGCCTTCTGAAGAGTTAATCGTCGGTGACCCTCGTCAATTCCAAACAAGCCCGGATCGTGTGGTTGTTCAAGTGTTCGCACGAGCTATTGTCACAAATCCGCCACAAGATCCAACTAAACGGCTTCAATGGATTGAGGATACGGAATCCCGCCTGAAACGATTTAGTTCACGACTGAACGACAGGGCCGACAGCCCAACTGGGTCTGCTGACGAAGGCGAAGAAATAATGTCTCTTCCGCTATGGGCTGCAATACTTGGACAGCTTGCTGATTTTCACTCCCCAGATTGGGCAGAGAAGTGGATTACTACGGCAGAGCAGAGATTGGCCGACGACTTCGATAAAGCAGGAAGTTCGGGACGCTCACAACCGACATTAGCAAATTCGACGGAGCAGGTAACCCATGATGGATGGGCTAGGTTTGTTGGAGATGTTGTTTTTGAGAAACGCCAGATATCTGAGCCAGATAGATGGATTGATCGGCTCGTAGAATTAGTTAGAGTCCAAACTGAGAGTGATAATTATAGGGATCTAATACAGTTGCGGAGTTACGCTTGGATGCTCTGTCGTGCAGTTCAGAGCCTCATTGCCACAGATAATGAAGGGTACATCGAGACGTGGGTACAGTGGTATTTCGAATATGCCACTGAATCAGCTACTTCAACGGAGGTCGAATTGAATTCTGATGTAGTACTTACCGAACCGTTTGTAGTTGCTCCGGAGTGCTTCCAAGTTGATGTACAGACGAATTTTATCCATTACATGATTGAGCAGTTAGAAGCGAAAACTAATAATTTTCAGTATGCTGTAATTGGTGGTTGTGCTCATGCTCTTGTGTCAGAGAGTGCCTCAGACTCCGAGTTGTTTGATTGGGTGAATGAGATAATTTGTACATTCATTTTACATCAAGATGTCGACGATTTTGATGGTAATATTGTATTACTCTATTCGGAGGTAATTGTATATCTTCTTGATTTTCAGGATGAACGCCTCATTCGACAGGTTTCAGAGAACATTCTCCCTAAGCTATCTGAGCGAGAAGGATCAGAGAGTGTGTTTGATATTATCGTCCTGGTAATGTACAGACTCTCTACAGTGCCATTTGATGAGTTCGGTAGTTATGCGAAGATAGTAATCTCCAAAGCGATGGAGAATTTGCCTGAGGCACAGCGTAAAGAAATTAGAGACGATCTTCCGAGTCAGTTAAGAACAACTTCCGATTCCGAGCATGTCGGTGAGTGGATAGAGGGCTTAATAAAATGGACCGAATCATAGCCTGCTCCACCACTATCAC
>Ga0075134_100469_pt1 | contig 14557 bp, 10 predicted proteins | sample AntRauMetaRauer3_FD_69803 | JGI IMG/M metagenome (GOLD analysis project Ga0075134, IMG submission 69803) | Saline lake microbial communities from Rauer Lake, Antarctica, in enrichment culture - Antartic Rauer Lake 3 Metagenome Rauer3 | ecosystem: Environmental > Aquatic > Non-marine Saline and...
CGGGGTGGCGATGGACAGCCGTTTCGCGGACGACCCGCCGCTGTCGTTCGTCGCCCCCTTCCTCGTCGTCAACGGCGTCGACGGCCTCGAGTCGGGGACCTACCAGTACCATCCGGCCCGGGGCGAACTCGAGCGCCTGCGGGCCGGCGAGTGTCGCAGCGAGGCGGGCCACCTCGCGCTGGATCAGCGGCTGGCCGCCGACGCCGCGGTCTGCGTCTACTTCATGACTGACCTCACAGCGGTCGTCGACGCGCTCGGCGATCGCGGCTACCGGGTGGCACAGCTCGAGGCGTCGCTGACAGCAGGCCGACTGTATCTCGGGACCTACGCTCACCGCGACCTCGGCGGGACCGGGCTGACGTTCTACGACGACATCGTCTCGGACTTCTTCGCCCCCCGCGCCGCGGGACAGACGCCGATGTTCCTGTACACGATTGGACGGCCGGCCTGAAACCGCGGTTCGCCGAACCGGACGGCGACGGTGGCCAGGGACGGTTTAGACAAGGATGGGAGATGGGGACGATAACCGAGGACGGGGAGCACGCGCTGACGAGGTTGTCGCACTTTTATACGGACGCACGTCGCCCCATCGACCATGCAGGCGAACCGGCGGCTCGGTCACTCGGGCTCGAAACGGTGGCATCGAACGCTGTCCAGCCGCGACGCCGACCGGCGACGCCAGGAACGAACACATGGAGTATGAACGAACCGACGTCGTCGTCGACCGACTCGAGTTGCTTCGGGCCTACGGCTACGGGCTCTGCATGGGGACGGCCGACGCCCTCCCCGGCGTCTCCGGCGGCACCGTCGCGCTCCTGCTGGGCTTCTACGGCCGGCTGATCGCCGCCGTCACGGCGTTTACGCCTCGCCGAGCCGTCACCATCCTCCGGGGGTACCGTCCCGAGCGGCGCGAGCGGGCGCGCGAGGCGCTGCTCGAACTGGATTTCGGATTCCTGCTTCCGCTGGGCGTCGGCATGGCCACCGCGGTGGTGCTGATCGCCGACCTCGTCTCGACGCTCGCGGAGTCCCACCCGGTCGCGATGTTCGGCTTCTTCACCGGGTTGATCGCCGCCTCGGCGATCACACTCGGCCGGAGCCTCACGTTCACGACGCCCCTTCACGCGGGGACCGCGACTGCGGGTGCCGGGCTCGCATTACTGGTCGCCGCCGACCTCGTCACGCTCCCGGGGGGCGGTCCGGTCGTGATCCTCGTCGCCGGCGCGATCGCCGTCAGCGCGATGATCCTGCCGGGAATCTCCGGTTCGCTCATCCTGATACTGCTCGGCCAGTACATCTTCCTCTCCTCGGAGCTGAGCGCGTTCGTCCGCGCGCTCGGCGACCTGCTCGGCGACGGCTCGCTCGCCGCCGTCATCGATCCGGGAACGACCGTCGTGCTGTTCCTCGCTGGCGGCGTCGTCGGCCTCGTTACCATCGCCCGCGTCGTGCGTATCGCGCTGGCCCGCAACCGCGAGTTGACCCTCGTCTTCCTGGTCAGCCTCATCGCCGGCTCGGTTCCGGCCCCGCTGCACAACATCGCCGAAACGCACGCATGGACCACCGAAACGATCGCGCTGACGGCCGCTTGGGCCGCCCTCGGCGCGATCGCGCTGTTCGCGCTCGAGTATCTCGTCGGTGGGTTCAATCCGGAGTGAGCGCTCGGGTCCCCGTGCCGAGGAGCTGACCGGATTCAGTCACCGAAATCGACCCCCTCGAAGCGCTCGTTCGCGAGATCGTCGATCAGCTCCGTGATCCCCGCCCGTTTGTCGTCGTCGAGGTCCTCCCGGTCGAATCGGACTCACACCAGCGGGAGCGACGGCCCGATGAAATACGGGTGGCGGCTGCAGGGCACGGTCACTTCCACGAATCGATCCAATCGGACCGACACCGACGACGAGTACCGGTTTTCCAGCTAGCAGACCGAGCCGAATTACGTCGTCGCGGACCGCACCGCAACCCGACCGGCCGACCGACGAGAACGAAGGACCCTCGAGCATGCAAACGAGTATCGAAGTCGAGTACTGGGTCGTGGATAGCGACGGTGATCTCACCGAACCGGGGGCGCTCGCGGACGTATCGACGCGGACCGAACGAGCATCCGTCGAGCCGCTGATCGCGGTGAAAACGCCGTCCTGCGAGTCGATCTCGGAACTCCGGACGGCGCTCGCGAGGGAACTCGAGGGAGTCCTCTCGCGGGCGTCGACGCTGGACAAGCGCCTCGTCCCCTTCGCCACGCCGATCAATGGCGACGTAACCGATCGGCGTACAGACGGGCGAGAGCGCATCCGGACGGCAGTGATCGGCGAACGCGTCGACTGCGCGAAATACTGTGCCGGCGCGGGGATCCACATCGAGCAGCGAAACGTCACCGAGCAGCGAAACGTCACCGAGCAGCTCAACACCCTCCTCGCCCTCGATCCGGCGCTCGCGCTGGTCAACTCGTCGCCGTACGTTCGAGGCGACCGGATCGCCAACGGGGCCCGTTCCCGCTGCCACCGAACGGAGAGCGGCGAGGCGTTCCCCAAACGCGGCCGGCGCTGGCGCTACGTCGAGACCGTCGGCGAGTGGTACCGAGGGCTCGAGCGCCACTACGAGGAGTTCAAAGCGGCGGCCGTCGAGGCTGGCGTCGACGCCGCGACGGTCGAGGAATCCGTCTCGCCCGACGACGTGGGCTGGACGCCCGTGCGACTGCACGAGTCGATGCCGACCATCGAGTGGCGCTCGCCAGACGCCACCCTGCCGAGCCAGTTACTTCGGCTGGCCGACGACCTCGAGACGATGCTGGACCGGCTCCACCGCACCACCGTTCGAATCGACGGAGCGAACGAGGGAGAGGCCGGTAACTGGACGAGCGACGATGGCGACGGCTGGACGAGCAACGACGGAATCGGGTACCGGTACGGCGGTCCGACCGCCCGACCCGGCCACGTCACGGGCGATGGAATCACCCTCCCCGCGTTCGAAACCGTCAGTGAACTCACCGAGTCGGCGATCCGCGACGGCCTCGAGTCGCCGGCCGTCGCGAACTATCTCGAGCGGATGGGGTTCTCTGTCGGCGACTATCATCCGATCTCGACGCGGATCGACGGCCGCCAGTACGTGACCCGGGCCGACGCCCGAGACCTGCGCCTCGAGTACGCGAGTCGACTCGAGGAAGACGTCGACAAGCTGAGCGGGATCGGCGGTTAGTTGCCGTTATCGTACTCGTACTCCCGTTCCGGATCCTCCACGCCCTCGGTCCGGGAGCCGACCCAGGCCCCGAGCGAAAGGCCGTAAACGAGGTGGCCGGCGTGAAAGAGCGCGAGTTCGTCGGCCTCGAGGCGGATATCGAGCAGTTCCTGTAACACGACCTGTGTGCCGAAGGCCGACAGGGCCATGCCGTAGACCGAGCCCCAGACGAGTCCGCGCTGTTCGGGCTCGATCGATCGGCCGGCGTCGTACAGGGAGAACAGCACGCCGAAGACGGCGCCGGAGCTGACGCCGTAGAGGAGGTGCAGGGCGAGGCCGGGGATCGTGTGGTCGTCGGGATCGCCGCCAGCGACGTACTGCGACCAGAAGTTCGCCGACGGCGGCAACGATCGCAAGAGCGGGAGGCGAAAGGCGGTCATGATCAGCGTCGCAACGAACCCGCCCTGGATCCCGCGGGCCACCGCGTCGGCGACGTGTTCCTCGCGCGAGTGCTCGTCGATGTCGCTGGTGTGCCCTTCCGTCTCGGCGAGTGAGCGCAACCGTTGCAGGTGGTCGGAGACAGCCATAGTGGTCTCGATAGTCGTGGTACCACGGATGCGACCTTAACCGTCCGGCGCGCTGATGACTGCAACGGGCCGTGCGACGCACCCGAAACGGCACGTCCTCGCGGCCGCCGGCGTCCGATGGAAGCGATATCCGCGAACCGACGACAACGTGCTTTTGCCCGTTCGGTTCGAACCACGGGCAATGACTTCGGTCGAGACGAAACTCGAGGCCGCCCGCACCGACCTCGAAGGCCGAAACGGGGTCCTCGTGGCCTTCTCTGGCGGGGTCGACTCGAGCGTGGTGGCCGCGCTCGCCCACGACGCGCTCGGCGAGGACGCCGTCGCCTGCACCGCAAAGAGCGAGACGCTTCCTGCGGCCGAACTCGAGGACGCCAAGCGGGTCGCACGCGAGATCGGCATCCGCCACGAGATCGTCTCCTTCTCCGAACTCGAGAGCGACGCGTTCGTCGAAAACGACGACGATCGCTGCTATCACTGCCGGACGATGCGACTCGGCGAGATGCTCGAGACTGCCCGCGACCTCGAGGTCGAAACGGTCTGTGACGGCACGAACGCGGACGATCCTGGTGCGGGCCATCGGCCCGGACTGCAGGCGGTAGAGGAACTCGACGTGCATTCACCGCTGCTGGCCCACGACATCGCGAAGGACGAGGTCCGCGAGATTGCCGACCGCTACGAGCTGTCGGTCGCCGATAAGCCCTCGATGGCCTGTCTCTCCTCGCGGATTCCGACCGGACTCGACGTCACCGACGACCGACTCGCGCGGATCGAGCAGGCCGAAGCGTTGCTCCGTCAGTGGGGGTTCGACCAGTTCCGCGTCCGCGACCACGACGGCCTCGCCCGCATCGAGGTCGCACCCGACGAACTCGAGCGCGCCCTTGAACGCGAGTTCGTCGAGACGGTCCGCGAAGCGCTGTCGACGCTCGGCTTCGATCACGTCACGCTCGATCTCCACGGCTATCGAACGGGGAGCGTGAGTCCCGAGGCCGAAGACGAAGCGTTGGCCGCCGAGGCAGGCCCCTCGAGCGACGACTAACAACGACGGACTGCATCTTCCCAGCCGATCACCGGACGTGAGAGCGAAACCGGCTGCCGGGACGAGGACAGATTCGTCGATCGTTCGGATAGTGAGTGGTAGAAATGGACATACAACCAGTATATAACCAGTAACGCCCCATAGAACTAATCGGTATTCCAAGTCATGGACTTCCGTCCGATAATATTGCTCGTTGCGATACGAACGTAGCACTCGAGTTAGTAGCAGTAATCGATGGAAGCCGACGTGCCGCTCGAGTGGAACGCCGAAGAGTGTCGGACCTATACCCCGGCCGACATGGACCGGGAAATGCAGTATCGGACGTACCGCCACGAATCGGGAGATTTGCGACTCAAGGTCGCGCCCGCCTCGCTCGACGGTGAAGATCATCCCGGCTACTCGCTGACGGCGACGAGCTACCCGGGACTCGATCTCTCCGAAACGATGCGAGTCAGAACCGTGCTCACGTTCGAACGGTGTAACCGGATCGCCCGAGACTTCATGGATCTCTTCTCGGCCAGCTACGACGGCCCCGGCTCGCTCGAGGACGCCCTCGACTATGCCTACGATCGAACGCGTGAGCACCGCTAATAGCGTCGTTCGTGGGTCAACTGCGGGCAGTCACCACCCGCACTCACGCAAGCAGTGAACCGCCTCGGGGTCAAGCCCCGAGGCACTCGGCCTGCTCCGCCGGTAGAACGGCTGGATTATTCGATTTCGAGCGGTCCACCGCCGTTCCCGTCCCCGTCTCCTTCGCCGGCTTCGTCCCACTCGAGTTCGAATTCGACGCTCAGTTCGCCGGGCGCGTCGGCCGGTCCCTCGCGCTCGGCTTTGACCTCGAAGGTGGGACGGGCGGGCGGCTCGAGCGTCACGGATTCGGATCCCGCTTTGAGCGTGATCGCCTCGCCGTCCTCGAGGTTGTCCGCGACGCGTCGGAGAAGGGACGCGATATCCGCTCGACTCTGGTCGCTCTCGGATTTGAAGAGTACGTCTTCGGGCATGGTCGACTATACGGTCCGGAAGTTGATAAATACACGCGTGAGAAATCGGTTTGATACCGCCGAGAGAACACAGAGTCAGTGCCGTCTCAGTCGTCCGAGGGAGCCGCGGACTCCTCGCCGACCGCGGCCGCCGCGGACTCGCTCTCCGCGAAGGGGTACCACGACTGCTTGGCGTCGGCCATGTACGGTGCCTCGAAGTCGGTCTCCTCGGGCTCGCAGAACTCGACGAGCTGTTCCTCGGCCGTCGCCTCGACCCACTGACGGAACGTCTGTCCGTCCGAACGGTGGGCCGCGTAGGCCTGAAGCAGGTTCCGGATCGCGCCGGGGGCCTCGTCGGCCGGCACGCGCTGTTGTACCCAGTCGATGAACGAGGGCTCCTCGCCGACGCCGCCGCCGACGCCGATATCGAAGGCCTCGACCATCTCACCGTCTTTGCGGGCGCGCATCCCCTGAAGACCGATATCCGCGGTCATCGCCTGCCCGCAGTCGGCGGTACAGCCGGAGTAGTGCATCTTGATTGTGCCGACGTCGTCGGGCAACTCGACGTTCGCATTGAACCAGCGCAGCATGCGGGCCATCCGACCCTTCGTCTCGGTCAGCGCGATCGAACAGAACTCGGTGCCGGTACAGGCCATCGCGCCGCGCTCGAAGGGACTCGGCTCGGCGGGGTACTCCTCGAGCAGCGGTTCGGCGAGCAGATCCTCGAGATCCTCGTCGGCAACGTCGACGATAACGGGGTTCTGGCGGCGGGTCAGGCGAACCTCGCCGGAGCCGTACTCGTCGGCGTAGTCGGCCAGTTCGATGGCGTCCTCGGCCGGGAGCCGGCCGATGGGAACGCTCAGGCCGACGTAGTTCCCGCCGTCCGTCTGGTCGCCGACGCCGACGTGGTCGTGCTGGCCGTCCTCGACCGGGCGACCGGCGTTGTAGGTGTATTCCTCGCGGAAGTCCTCGCCCGCGCGGCGCATCTCGAAGTCGACGTACTCCGCCTGGAGCGTCTCGCGGATCTTTTCCATCCCCCAGTCCTCGGCGAAAAACCGAGCGCGGTTCTTCGATCGATTCTGGCGGTTGCCGTAGTCGTGGTAGAGCTCGACGAAGCCGCGGCCAACCTCGTAGGCGTTTTCCGGCCGGACGAAGATATCGAGCGGGGTCGCGGCGCGGGGCTGGCGGCCGCCGAGCCCGCCGCCGACGCGGACGTTGAACCCACGGGCTTCCTCGCCGTCTACCTCCTTCGTCGCTGGCTCGAACCCGATATCGTTGATCGAGTCCTGCGCACAGCCGACCGTACAACCCGACGCGCTGATGTTGAACTTCCGGGGCATGTTCGCGAGCGCGTCGTCAGTGCGAAGCTCCTCCTCGAAGCGCTCGAGCAGGGGGCCGGCCTCGACGAACTCCTCGGCCTTCCCGTGGAGCGGACAGCCGGAGATGTTGCGCATCGTGTCGCCGCCCGCGGATCGGGAGTGAACGCCGGCCGACTCGAGTTGGTCCCAGATTTCGGGCACGTCCTCGAGTTTGAGCCAGTGCAACTGGACGGACTGGCGGGTCGTCAGATCGATCCAGCCGTTGCCGAACTCGGGGTTCTCGACGGGGCCCGTCGCGTACTCGCGGGCGACCTCGCCGATCGTTCGCAACTGGTTGGGCTCGAGAATGCCGCTGGCGTTGGTCAGTCGCATCATGAAGTACGACTCCTGCCCGGAGCGCTGGTGGAACAGTCCCCAGAACTTGAACCGGGTGAACCACGTCTCGTGTTCGTCCTCCGGAATCGCTTCGTAGCCGCCGTTTTCGGCGAACTCGAGGATGTGTTCGCGGACCTCGTCGCCGTAACAGCCCTCCTTGAGTTCCTCTTTCTTATGCGCCATCGCGGACCACCCCGACCGAACGATCGGACTCGGATTTGTAGATTTGCTCGCCAAACATGTCGTAATTCACGTTTCAAAGCCATGTTCCTAAATCATATAACAGTAATCGTTCACAAATAACATATTTTGAGGCATATTCGGAGCCGGACGTGGGATATCCAATGAGATATGGTCTGTATTAGGATGTATATCACGGATCAGCGGGGGAGAGAATGGCCGATTTCAAACACGGCCGGCGCGACTCGATCCCGTCTCGCGAGTAATCGCGGATCTCGTCTTCGGTCTCGAGGCACGAAGCCGACGCGCGGCGGGTGACACGGCCGGGACGGCATCACGACCGGGCGTGTGTCTGGCCCCAAACTCGACGACCAGGCAGAAAGTGGGTCAAAAACCGGACGGGTTCAATCGTCGGACGGAACCGGGCCGTCCGGCGTCGGCACCACTCGAGTGCGGTACAGCTCGCCCGAGAGGCCGATCGAGGCGATCGCGAGGACGAAGAAGACGACGAAACCGTTCGCGTAGCCGGCGGGCCCCTGCAGATCGACGAAGAGCCCGAGTATCGGCGGGATAGCGAAGCCGCCGAACGCGCCGAGTCCGCCGACCAGCCCCGACGCGCCGCCGACGGCCTCCGGCACGTATGTCGGGACGAGCCCGAACACCGCCGCGTTGGCGACGCCGATCCCAACCCCGAGCAGGATCGACGCCATCGCGTCCCCGCTCGGGAACAGCTCCTGGCCCCGCGTTTCGGCCCGTTGCTTCGCTGTCTCGGCCTCGAGCCCCTGCTTCCGGAGCTGGAAGAACGGGGGATCGACGGCGATGAGGCCGTAGACGAACGTCCCGCAGACGAGGAAGCCAAACCACGCGAGGTACGCACCCGTCAGGCCGAGCACGGCGAGCGCGACGGGGACGAGGAGCGTGAAAATTCCCGGCGAACTGTTTCCCAGCCCCGCGTACACCGCGAGCATCGTTCCCTGTCGGTCTTCGGGCGACCAGTACGATGTCTGGGCGGCCCCGACGGAGAACGTCGCGATCCCACAGCCCGAAAGCGCGCCAAACAGGAAGACGAGCGGGTAGTGGGCCATCGTCAGACCGTCGGTCCCAAGGGTCACGAGAATCGTCGACAGGCCGGCCATCCCCACGACGGCACCGCCGAGCAAAACCAGGAACGGCTTCGCCGCCCCGACATCCTTGACCCACGCGCCGAAGGGAATGCGAAGGAGCGACCCGGTCAACTGCGGCGCTGCGACCAGCAGTCCGAGCGCGAGCCCAGAGAGGCCCATCGCCCCCTCGAGTTCGGTCGCGACGGGGCCGTAGAGCACCACGCCGGCGAATCCGACGAAGAAGCCGAGCGTCGCGGACGCGACGCCCCGTCGCGGACTCCCCCGGATCGTGGGTGTGCCGTCGCTCGCGGGACCAGATGTCGATTTCGCGGTCATACGTCCTCAGGCACTCGCTTCCGCGACCGCCCTGACGTCGCGCTCCCGCGGCGCCTCGAGGCGGACGGCACACTGCTTGAAGTTCGGCTCGTTCGAGCGCGGGTCGACGTCGGGCAGCGTGAGGTCGTTCACGTCGGGGTGGTGAATCGGTAGCCAGACGACCCCGTCGGGGATCGCCTCGTCGGTCTCGACGCAAACCGTGACCGATGCCCGTCGAGAGACCACGCGGCCGTACTGCCGGTCCTCGTCTCCCTCGTCGGCCTCGTCGCTCACGTGGCCGTCAGCGGGGGCCTCGAGTTCGTCCGCGATCGCGGCGGCCGTCGCCGGGCTGACCCGCGCCGTCGGCGGTTCGTCCTCGCGGGTCCGGACCCCGGTATTGTACGCGTCCGGGCGGCGTGCAGTGGTCAGCGTGAACGGATAGGACTCGTCGGTCGGCTCGGGAAGCGGCCGGGCCTCACCCGTCGAGAACCGCGCGCGGCCGGACTGGGTGTAGAACGACCACGATTCGTCGGTCGGGCCGCCGGAATCGGTCTCGCCGTCGACCGCATCGCCGTCGTCGGCCGTTCGCTCGCCGGTATCGTTCGTTGTCTGCTCGTCGCCGATGTCACCCGTCTGCTCGTCGCCGCCATCCCCGGCCTCGTAATACCGGTACCCCGCCGACACGTCCGGTGCCGGTGCCGGCCAGCGAACCGCGCGTTCGGCCTCGAGGCGCTCGTAGCTGATCCCGGAGAGATCGGCGGGGGTGCCGGCTGTCAGCGCCGCAAACTCGTCGAAGACCGCTTCGGGCTCCGGTGTCCGATCGAACAGATCGGGGACGATACGATCGGCGAGGTCGCCGATCAACTCGAGGTCCGTCCGGACGCCGGAGGGGGTCTCCGTCGCGGCCCGAACCCGGGAGACGGTCCGCTCCATGTTGGTCGTCGTCCCGTCGGACTCCCCCCACGTCGCTGCGGGTAGGACGACGTCGGCGTACTCGACCGTTTCGCTCCGGAACGCGTCCTGCACGACGAGGAACGCGTCCTCGAGTTTTTCGCGGACGCGCGTCGCGTCGGGCATGCCAGCGACGGGGTTGGTCGCGACCGCGTAGACGGCGTCGATGTCGTCGCCGAGCGCGCTGACGATACCGACCGGTCCCGGCCCCGTGTCGTCGGGAAACCGCGAGACCGGCACGCCCCACGTCTCGGCGACCGCCCTGCGGTGGTCCGGATCCGCGAACGGGCGGTGACCGGGCCACGACCCCTTCGAGGAGCAGACGCGGGTCCCCATCGAGTTGGCCTGACCGGTCAGCGAGAACGGTCCTGAACCCGGCCGGAGGTTGCCAGTCGCGAGACAGCAATCGATCAGCGCGCCCGCGGCCGCGGTCCCGTTGACGCTCTGGTTGATCCCCATCCCCCAGTACAGCAGGGACGGATCCTCGAGCGCGTCCGCGAGGTGATCGACGTCACTCATCGAAACACCTGCCATCTCGGCGGTGGCGACCGCGTCGGGAAGTTCGGCTCGAAGTTCGTCGAAGCCGACCGTCGCCTCCTCGACGAACGCCTCGTCGATCCGGTCCGTCTCGACGACGCGAGCGAGAACGGCTCGAGCCAGCGCGAGATCGGCACCTGGCTCGAGCGGGACGTGGTGGTCGGCGACCTCGGCGGTCTCGCTGTGAACGGGGTCGACCACGATGAGTTCGGAGTCGTCCTCGTCGGCAGACTGGCGGATCCAGCGAAACATGACCGGGTGGGCGGCCGACGGATTCGCGCCCCAGACGACGTGCGTCTCGGCCTCGGGGATGTCGTCGTAGGTCGGCGGCGGCGCGTCACTGCCGAACGCGTCGTAGTAGGCGGTGACAGCTGAGGCCATACACAGCGTCGTGTTGGCGTCGTAGTAGCGGGTCCCGAAGCCGCCGCGGGCGAGCTTGCCCAGGGCGTAGGCGGCCTCGTTGGTCTGCTGCCCGCTCCCCAGGACCGCGACGCTGTCGCTCCCGCCGTCTTCCAGCGCGGTACCGAGGCCTTCCGCCGCGCGCTCGAGGGCCGATTCGATGGTGGTCGCCACGAGCTCGCCGTCTTTGCGTACGAGCGGCCTGGTGAGCCACTCGCCGCCCGGATCGGCGGTCTCGCTGACGCCGCGCTGGCAGGCCAATCCCCGGTTGACCGGATGACTCGGATCGCCGCGGACGGTCCCGAGGCCGTAGCCGCGGTCGGGAGCCTGCTGGACGTGCCCGCAGCCGACCGCACATCGCATACACGTGGTCGGCACCAGATCGGTCACGGCTCACACCTCCGGGACGCGACGCGGACGGGAATGTGTGATTTGTAATCACACCTATCGGGGAGATATTTGCCCGATATCATTCAGAGTTTCACGCCTCAAGAAAATATATGCAACTACTAAACGGTAATCGTTTACAAACTCCGTATTTCCTCGGTCGAATCGGAGAGAGTCCGCAATATTCGAACGGATAGGGAGAATATAAGGGGATTAAACGGCGGCTATTCCGCCGAACCGAGCGGACAGATGTCCACGAATGTATTCCGTGCTACGTATTCCCAAGAGTAGACCGTCGGGTCCCACTATAGTAGTCACTGACAGTCATTGCACGCCTGCTCGACCGACAGCTGTCCGATCAGTGTGTGAATCGTTTCAGTGGCTACTATAGACGACCGATCACGCCTGTCGGGAACTACCCGGGGTATCGATCGCACGTGCTGACAGCCGGTAGGAGCGAAAATGCATCGATACCGGCTCGAGTCGGACTACTCGCGTCCGACCCACTTCAGGACGAACAGCGTCCCTTCGAACAGCAGGATCATCGTGACGGCGACCAGGATGGGAGCCATCCCGGTCGGGTCGAGCGTGAACATGAACGAAAGCCCCGCGAAGCCCGCCCAGAAGTACAGTCGCTTCTGGGCCAGCCAGCGGCGGGTCGTCACGCCCATCATGATCGCCAGCATGATGAAGAGCGGAATCTGGAACACGATCGCGAGAAAGCCCATGAGCGTGATGATCAGGTTGAACGTGTCGCCCAGCGCGTACGCGATATCGGCGCTTCCCTCCGCGTAGTAGGTGAAGTACCGAAAGAGGATCGGCAACACGAGCACGTAGGAAAACAACATCCCGATCGCGCCGAGAACGACGCTCGTCGGCACCGCCGCGAGGTAGTACTTGCGCTCGTTCGGATACAGCCCCGGCCGCATGAACAGGTAACACTCGTAGACAAACGCCGGCAGCGCGATCATGATCCCGAGCAGCGACGAGATCTTGATCCGGGTCAACCACAGCTCGAGCGGGTTGTAAACGTGGGGCGGCGGGACCTCGCCGGCGTCGTAGGGGAAAACGTTGAACCAGATGAATTCAATCGCGTTGGAGGCCCACAGCAGCCCGATCGCCGTCCCGCCGGCTCCGAACAGCAAGACGACCGCCAGCCGGAGCACCATCTCCTCGATGTGATCGGCCAGGGGCATCTCCTCGTCGTCCGGCGGCGTCGAGAGTCCGCCGATATCGTCGTCGGGATCGGGGTACGGCTGCTCGGGGGTATGCGGATCGCCGACGACGCCTTCGCCGTCGGTCTCGAGGTTCGGCGACGCCGCGCCGTCGGTCGCTGACGATCCGGTATCGGAGGCGGGGTCAGGGTCGGATTCGGCGGCATCGTCCGGAGCTAGCGGTCGCTCGTCGAGGTCGCCCCGTGTCTCGTCAGAGCCCTCGATATCGGGGTCGTCCCGTGACTCTTCGGGAGACTCGGCATCGCGATCGTCCGCCGGCTCGTCCGACATCTACGGAATACTGATAGGCCACCGGTTATAGGCCTTTTTCTTACGACTACCCCTCAAGAGTGAGAAGGCCGTTCGATCGCCCCACGAACCCGCACACCCACTCGAAAGGTTGATAACTGGATGTCAGTTACCCCAACCCAATGAGTTCTGCCGTCGACGAGGACACCGCCCGAGCCATCAACAGCGGCCGGGAGACGATCGGCGCGCTCCTCTCGGGTGCCCAAGAGCACCTGCAGAAGGTATTTATCGTCTTTCTCATCGGCTTTGTCAGCTCCTTTTACGCGCTCCGCGTGGTCGTCTGGGACTTCCTCGAGGCGACCGCGAAGGGGCAGATGAACGAGGAGATCGCCGGCTCGACCGACATCATCACGCGAACGCCGTTCGAGGTGATCCTCTTACAGGCCAAGATCGGGATGATCACGGGCGCCGTCGTCGCGATTCCCGCATTGCTCTTTTTCTCCCGGAAAGCGATCCGTCGGCGCGGCTATCACAGCGTCGTCCCGATCTCGAAGGGGTATATCGCCGGCTTCGTCGTGATGGCGCTCTCGCTGTTCGTGGCGGGGGTCATCTACGCCTACACCATCTTCTTCCCGTACGCGTTCGGCTTCCTCGCGGGGAACGCCGTCAGCGCCGGCGTCAAACCCAGTTACGGGATCACCGAGTTCACCGAGTTCATGGCGCTGCTGACGCTCTCGTTCGGACTCGCCGCCCAGCTCCCGCTGTTGATGGGCGTGCTGTCCTACACCGAGATCATCCCCTACGAGACGTTCCGAGACAAGTGGCGACACGCCGTCGTCGGAATCGTCATCTTCGGAGCCCTGTTCTCGCCGCCGGATCCGTTCACGCAGGTCATGTGGGCCATGCCGATGGTTATCCTCTACGTCTTCAGTCTCGGGTTGGCGAAGGTCGTCACCAACGTCCGCCGGCGCGGCGCGGCGAAATCCGAGGGGACGGGAACCGACCACGTCAAGCGCCGTCTCCTCCAGTTCGGCGGCGTGCTCGCCGTCGTCGCGGCCGCGATTTCCGTCGCCGTCAATCAGGGCGGCTTCGGCTACCTCCGCGAGTCCGTCTACCCCACGTTCCCGTCGTGGCTTCGTCCCAGCGGGACACTCGGGCTCGAGACGATGGCGAACACGCACGGTCTCGCCGGAGAGATCGCGGTCGGTCTCCTGGTCACCGCGGCCGTCGGGTTCGTCGTCCTGCTGGGCTATACGATCCACGTGCTCCAGCAGCCGGTCTATCCGCGATCGGACGACATTCGACGAGCCGACACCCACGAGGACGTCGACTTCGAGACGCTCGCGGTCGAGGACATCGACGACGTGTCGACGCAGGTCTTCTTGAGCATGAGCGAAGACCAGGCGCTCGAGTACTCCCGACAGGCGATGTACGACGACGACCGGGCAAAGGCGCAAGCCATCCTCGACAGGTTCGATTCGATAGAAGCGGCGGACGACGGCGCGGCCGCGGGCGGTGCCGCGAGCGCCGCAGGCGGTGCGGACGGTGACGCCGGCGAAGACGAGAGCCTCTTCGCGAACACCGCCGCCGGTATGCTCGATCCCTTTACCGAGGACGAGACCACCGAGGACGACATCGGCGGCTACGCCTACGACATCGCCTTCATCTTCAACAGTCTCACCTCGAAGGTGTTCCGCATCGTCGGGCTGTTCATGGTCGTCATGGGCGGCACCTTCTTCTGGCTCTACTCGGGCGGTCTC
>Ga0075134_100480_pt1 | contig 14310 bp, 7 predicted proteins | sample AntRauMetaRauer3_FD_69803 | JGI IMG/M metagenome (GOLD analysis project Ga0075134, IMG submission 69803) | Saline lake microbial communities from Rauer Lake, Antarctica, in enrichment culture - Antartic Rauer Lake 3 Metagenome Rauer3 | ecosystem: Environmental > Aquatic > Non-marine Saline and...
TATCATCTGCATCGTCTTCAGGTTCATTATTTATATCATCTGCATCGTCTTCAGGTTCATTATTTATATCATCTGCATCGTCTTCAGGTTCATTATTTATATCATCTGCATCGTCTTCAAGTATATTTGATTCAGATGAATTATTGAATTCATTTATTACTTCATTTATATTTCCATCATTTGATTCACTAAATGAAATAGACACATTTTGTGCGCGAAGAATAGATGAAAATATTGCGCTTGTAGGGACTATATCACCTTTAGATTTAATTAGTTTTTCTTCTTCGGTGAGAAATATATCATCATGTTCTTGTGCACGTAATACCCATTCACCATTTTCTGTAGAAAATAGTCTCCATGAAGCTAATTCAGAATCAAATTCTAAATCCTTCATATTAATATTATGTTTATTATCAGACATTATTGTAATATCAATGTACTTATAATTGTAAAAGGCTTACTATGGACCGATAAGATAATATGATTTTTTAAGTATGTATATAATACGTAATTTGGTATAAAAATTTACCCAACACTGTATTCTTGAATTACACCAATATGTCCATTACTGTGTGCACCAATAATACTAATACGTTCACCGGGGCTAACTCCATCAATAGTTATACTTTTACCTACACCACCTATTGATGCTGTTTGACTCCCATCTGGTTCTATTGCATAAATAGATTCTACAGTACCACCACTAGACCAAACAATACGTACGTCATACGTATCTTCTTGAACATTGTATGATTCTTGGATATTTACGCCTGCTGTAACCGGTTGTTGAAGTATATTACCTAACTCAAGACTGAACTGTGATATAAGTCCGGATAGTAATATTGCAAGAACAACCATTAAAATAACACCGACAATTGGTGAAACAGCTTTATCATATTTTTTATGTAACATATATACTATAATGTAATTATAATCCTAAAAGTATTAATACGCACGTATAAAAAAATAAATAATTTATTTAGGTAAAGAATCTCTGGTCATCACTGAGGGAATATCCAGCAATCTGATTCTCACTACCTTCTAGTACACCGAATACCTGAACGTCAATCTCTCCATTTGTGGAACCGACCTCTTCGATAATAATTCTATCACCACTATTTATCATAGCGACCTCGGTATGTTCTGGAGCAACGTTGTCCTCAAGGAATGTTTCGTCATTTGTTTGTTGATTGTATGATGCGGAAGTAGTATCTAATCCACCAGCAACTTGTACATACGTATAATCAGCATTATCAAATGCTGTCGTTGTTATGGTTACATCATATGTTGAATCTGCATAGTTAGCATCTTGATTAAATGTTACTGTAGCGTCTGCATCTTCACTTAGGTTTCCACCAAGGTCCAATACGAAGTTAGCGACAACTGCTGCGATTATTACTGTTATGGCGACCATAAGAATGACACCTATAACTGGGGATACACCTTTTTGTGTTTGTTTTTGAATCATCACGTAGTAATAAGGGCATACTACACTATATATTTAATTGAACAGACATGTTTTTATATAGATAAACTTGTTGTTTTAATAATATCATTATCCATATCATCTGATTTAACATATAATGTTATTTCTCGTATTTCATTTCTATTAAATTTATGTCGTAATATTTTACCTTTTTTAATTTGATTTCTTCCCATATCCCATACATAAGTTACATTATCATATTCCATTGACGTAGGGGGTTCAAATTCATATTGCCTTGTACCTGTCTTTTTTATTTTTATACCCTGAGATTTAATTTCTATAGTGTCAGATAACGTATCTCCATTATTTTTCTCTAGTGTTAAAGTAACTTCATGAGTTCCCGAATTCTCATAAAAGTGAATTAATTCCTTTGAATTATAGCTTTCACCATCTGTTTCCCATGTATAATTACTTATTTGTGAATCTGTTAAATTAGTATGTTTCAAAGCGTTAGATTTTATTAATTGACCATCTACGCGGCCTGTATGGACAATTGTTTTATTTAAGTGAAGTTCCGTTGTACCTAATTCTATTTCTGTCGATTCAAATTCAAATTTATCTTTATTTAGATTAAATTCTCCACTACCTAACAAATTAAATCCAAATAATACTTGGTATCCTATAAATATACTAATTATAATAATTCCAACTAAACCAGCAATTTTTATATTATCTTTTACCATTATTATATATTTATAATTATATTACTAATAGTTTTTTGAAATCGAGTTTAGTATAATTTATTTCACCCATATAGCCGTATCACTATCTACGAAACAAGGATTATGACAGTGTACTGTTGAATAACCTTGTCCTGTCTTTGGGTAGTGTGAATCTGATATACCTTGTAATGACCAACCATAGTTTGGATTATGAGAATCCATAACGTTATTGAAGTTCGGTGATTTATAAGATGTAGTTACTTTATCACCTCTATTTACCACATTAGTACCGTGTTCATAGGTAGCAGATTCGAAAAATCTTCGGGAATTATATTCTAATGTTGTTGCTCTAATTACACCTTCTCCATCGAATTGTATTTGGTCAATCATGTCATCAGATAATTTCCAAGCATCTCCGTTTGATTGTTGATTTAATGTTCCGAATTCAGCATTTGCTGTTGCATATTGCTCTTCTGTATTCCAGTTTCCATCTCCATCTTTGTAACCATAACCATTATCTCTTGAATTTGCAGCAAGAACAAGTGTCCAACCACCACCATCATATTTCATATCACATAAGACTTCAACGGGAGCGTCGAAACCTTCTGGTACAACATAATATAGACCCGATTCTGGGTCTTCATTATTTATTTGTATTCTTCTACATGATTCACGTACTCTAAGTTCTACTTGTAATGAATCTACATCTGCAAATCCATAATTAGGTTCACGAACCTGAACCTCAACAGTTTGTTGTCCTACAATGGTCCACTGGTGTTGATATGTATTTGAACTCTGCCATCCACTTGTTTCTCCATCACTAAATTCAAATCTGTATGATAAATCACCATCAGGTACATCTGGTGCATTTGCTGTTACTTCATAATCAATAGGTTCTCCAGCTTCTAAGTCTGTAGTTTGAACATTATCCTGATTATAAGATGCAAAGTCTGTGATTTCAACACCTCTATGTTGGACCTCAATATTTTTGCTATCTTCCGCAGTCGCTCCGAAATCATCTTCTATTTGAGCTTGCGTGACAAATTCAGCCGGGAAATCTTGTCGTGAATATTCATCTGGATTTATATCATATTGATGCTCAAACGTATATGTATAACTTGAATCTGCATCATCTGGTACCGTATGTGTTTTTGTAGTTCCATCACCCATATCAACCGTTATTTCACCGCCGATTCTTTCATGCGGGTGATTTGCATTTACTGTAACATCAACAGGTTCTGAAACAAATGTTATACCATCTAGATTTTCATCTTCAACCTCATCAATTGGCGTATCAACATCTAATTCTAGTGAAGGTCCGTTATTATATGTTTCAATAGTTATTTCTTTAGATTTTGTTCTCCGTTCACTATTTTGTGCAGTTACACCAAATGTCGATGTGCCGATATCAGCTATGATTAAGTGTGGGTTATCAACGTTAAATAAGGACCGTGATAGGAAATTCCAATTGAATGTTAATTCACCACCATTAGGGTCTTCAGCAGCGGTTAAATCAATTCTACTTTGTACACCTCGCGGATGGTCTTCATTGTTAAGTGAATCAAATCCATTCCCTGATGTGTCGAATAGTACCGTATCCATAACATGTGCACGAGCCGATGTTGTAATTCCTTCTAAATCAGGGTCAGAACCAGCAACACGAATTGTTCGGGTTTCAGATGTTGTAAGTCCAGCATCATCAATTGCAATTACGGTGACATCATATTCGCCCCCAGTAGAATATTCATAAGATATATCTTCACCTTGTAAGTAATTACCATCACCCATATCCCATATTATCTGTTGTATCTCACCTTCGCCGGGTGATTCAGCACCTGCTGTGAATGTTGCTTCAGAACCTAAGTCTGTTTCCGTGGTAAATTGTGCTCGAATTGTAGGTTCAAGATTCGATACTTCAAAGTTAAATACTTCTGTACTTGTTTCACCGAATGTATCTGTTGTTCGAAGAGCTACAGAGTGTGTTCCTATTTCATTAAATTTATGCGTGAATGTTTCACCGACATAATCGGCTCTAAATGAAGTATCTGTAGATAAATCCCATTCGTATTCTTTTATATATATTCCTGCACCAGAACCAGATGAAGTACTACCATCAAAGTGAACTGTCGGGTACATTGTGCTAGATGTTTCAGAATTCACACCGAATGATTCTATTATTGTATCTCCATCTAGTAAACCAGTTTCTAAACCTACATGACTATATGATGAACTATCAAGTGTTAATTCATCCGGGCTGTTTCCTGTATTAGAACACGGTGTTCTAAGTAATGAAGATGATTCACAGAATATAGATATAGGATTTACTGCGCCTGACCCTAATGTATAACTTCCACTACTATCTCCATATATATTAGCTGATTGTGTTCTAATATTATGCTGTACATTTACAGAATTTGCATTACCTACAGGGATTATATTATGTTGAATTCCGGGTTCACCAATATTACCAAGTTCTTTTTGTGCTGTGATATCTCTTTGTGATATACGAACACCATTTCTTGTTTCATGTATATCTGTGTTTGAACTAATATCAGGATAGACAGAATCATAAAATTCTGTCCGTGATGGATAGTTTGTTTGACTACCTGTATTACCCCATATTTCGTAAACTTCTAAATTAGTATATCCTCGATTTGAACCAAATGATTTTGCACTTACGTACAATGATTCTGTGGTATCTATATTACTTACATCAAATGACATAACGCCATTATCTCGCACATTCATATCATTATATACAATCCGCTCTGATTTTTGTCCTTCTGATTCTATTGATATTATACCTGTAATATCTGCTCCCTGCGTTATTTCTCTGTAGAATTCTGCATCATAAGTCATATATATCGTATTATACTGACTATAATCTACATTCTCTATTTCAAGATATTGTTCAGAATCTTCATTGTCAACATTTGACGAAGAAATAATATTGTAGTGGTCTTCAAGATTATCGACGGTTCCTAGACCTGAAGATTTAGATGTAGATTTTGAAGTATCATGATATGGTTCACCAAATTCATAGAATACACCTTGATTACTTACATCTACGAGTGTGTTTCCATTATTATTATATATATCTACGGCGTCTTCTTCATTAAGTCTCATATCGTACATCTGGATATTTGAAATATCTCCGATGAAATTCCCGGCTCCAGCATTACCTCTAGCATCTGCACCTATTTTTGTAGGTTTTGAATCTATATTTAATGTACCTACATCACGCGAATTTGAATTATCTAATTCTCCATTTACATATAGTTTAAGTCCTTCTACAATATCATATGATGCAACTATATGATTCCATTCACCGTTTTTAATATTTGTATTGAAGTTTAATCCAATAGGTTCTCCATTTGAAACTACTTCAAAATCAGGGTTTGATTCTGAAGTTCTAAGCGTTATTGAATTATCATTTGTCCCATCAATTGCGCTATATATCGTTCCGTCTTCTCTCGTTTTTACCCATGCTGATATTGCTACTTGTTCTGAAATTTTATTATTAGCATTATTTGGAACACGAATAGAAGATGAACCGTCAAAACGAAGTGCTTGCGTATCTTCAGATGCCCCAGAGACTTGACTTAATGAACCATCAATAGTCCCATCAAGGGAACGTGCATATTCTTGTGTTATGCCGTCAGAGAAGTCTAGTGGGTAGTACAATATAGGGCGATTTGGTACTACGTTTGTAATATCAAATCTATCATTAACTCTGAAGTTAGATGTTACGCGTGTTATATCTGCATTTGCTTTTGGTGGTGAACCAAGGATTTGCATTGATTTCGTTGTCGTATTTGTATTACCGTATCTATCTTCAACAGTTAATTCAACATTATATTGCCCAGCGTAATTCCAGAAGTGTTCTGGATTTCTTTCATTATAGATTACATTTTCACCATCTATAACGGAACCTTCTTCATCAAGCTTTGGAAGTTTCCACGTATATTCTTTAATTGTTGAATCACTATCATAACTATCTAACGTATATAATAAACTATTTTCTTCTACGGCAGGTGATATGTCTGGTATTGAAGCAACAGGATTAACTGTGTTTGTTTGTACAGTTCTATCACCACTACCTTCAAGACCTAGGTAATCTTCTGCATATACACTAACAGTATGCTCTGTATCTTCTGTCGTATATATCTCAGAGGTATATAATTCATTATCTATTGTTGAATCATCATACATAGTCCATACAACCGTAGTTTCAGATAAACTACCTACAATATCCATTTGCTCTAAGTCATAATGTACTGGTCGATTTGGTATCACATTATTCATATCTGTAACACGTACAGGCTCTAGTGAATAATCATGAGATATTGCTGGTAAATTACTTGAATCTGGAACATATGATTCTTGAAGTGGGGTTACATCATCATTAGATAATGTCTGCGTTGTAAATGTCCACATTGAATTCTGTTCTAATTCTTTTGTGTTTCCTCCATTGAGGTCAGCACCTAAACTTTCTAATGTACTAAACACTTCACTAGATTTTTGCGTTGGTAATGGGTTACCTCCACTAACAAACATGAAGTATCTATTTTCACCTTTTAAATTATTAATATCATCTATTAAATTTTGGCTAGCTCCACTTGTTCCACCATTACTCATAGAGTTACGTATTGAATCCATACCGTCAGACGTAACTGTGTTTGTTGTAGCAAATGCATCATTATTAACATCGTATGTACCATAATGTACTGGGTTATATTGATTTCCATCTCGGTCAGCTTCTAGAACAAGCATATTAATACCTTCTGATATTGCTAAACCAATACCATCAAAGCTAAATGCACCACCACAATAATTGGAACATGTCCCCGCACGCATTTGTCCGGTTACTGTACTTCCTATCACTTCACCATTAACTTCTTGGTCATCTACCGTGAACTGATATTGTGTTGCCCCTATATTTGGTTCTGGCCCGTCAATTACATCAATAACGGTTTGTGTTCTATGAATTTTCGTATCACCATTACTATCTTCATATTCAGTTTTTAATGTTACAGAATATGAACCGGCTTCATCATACTGTTTAGTAACAGTATCTTCATTTACATTTGTATAATCTGCATCATTTTTCAACCTCCATTCAAATTTAGTTATTCTATCTTCATCTTCTGTTGGTAAATCACCTCTACTAAATTCAATTTCACCACCTACACCGATAACATTTTTATTTGATGATATTGATTGTCTTAGGACCCCTTCACCAGCTTCATCAACAGATACTGTTATTGTCTCTCCAAGTAAATTAAATACATGTTCACCACTTTTTGATACGGGGAATATAAATCTGACTGTTTTTGTATCACCCGGATTTATTATGACTTTATCGGATATATCTGCGGTTGAACCATCAGATAATTGTGATTCAGTTAAACGGAATTGTTTATTAACAGATACAGAACCATCATTCGTTATATTTGCTGTTATTTCTATATCATCTCCAATCTGAGCTGCTGTTATTTCTTCACCATTTATTCTTGAATTTAACTCCGCAGATAATTCAGATTCTGGTATATTCCATACTTTGCTAAGTGCAATAACGTTCATTTCATATATTTTAATTTCTACATTGTTCTGTGTATTATCAACATTATCGTAAGTAAAGTATACTTCTCTTTGACTTTCAATATAATCTATTTCATCTTCTGTTAATTGAAATACTCTTTCTTTTTTACCATCTTCTGGTGAACTAATATAATATGATGAATTTTCATCTATCTCGTCACCTGTAGCCGTAACAAGATTCAATTCTGCAGAGTTTATATTTTCTAAATCATAAATTAAAGAAATAGCATAGTGGTTTGCGCTAGGGACATTTTCTGTACTAAATCCGACATCTATCTCCCCATTAGAACTCGTAATAGAACCGTATATATCAGAATTACTCCTAATATTACCGAAATCTGAAACCGCACCAACAGCAACATCAGAATCTGTTATGGTTCCGTCGTCATTTTTTTCTACCGGAGGTAATGATGAACTTGCACCCGGACTAGAACTCCTAAATACATTTTCATCTTTATATCTTGTTATAGTTATGTCATCTATTGTTAATCTCTCTTTATTAAGTATAAATGTGTCAGATGAACCAGAATATTCGTTATTTATATTTATTGTCTCCGTTGCCATCGGTCTATTTTCTGGTGCAGATGTGTTAATAAATCCAATCTCATATTCATTGGATGATTCTTTATCAAAATTAAATGTAAATTTGTAAACTTTGTGTTCACCCGGTTTCAAACTAATATCTTCATAGTAAGGGCGTGGTTGTAGTTCATATTCTGATGAATCTAAGACATCCCCTGTAGCTGAATCTGTAATATATGGCTCTAAACGTATATTATTTACTGTTTCTACACCATAGTTGGCGATAATAATTTCAGATTCTACTGTAGAATTTGCTGGAACATCTGTTGCAGCAAGGCTAAAGTCAACTACGCGAACCCCATCTCTTTCTGGAGCATCTTCTTCGTCATATAAATATCCATCCGTTATTGTAGATAAAAGAAAATCGGATGTAATATATTGACTTTCTTCCTCGTAATTATTTATATTATCTGCGGCACCTACACCTGACATTGCTATTAAACTTAATATGATAGCAATAACAAGTATTGATGTATATAGTAATTTTTTGTTTGTTTTATTCGAACTAATCATTCTTTGTATGTATTATATGTCTAAAACCCTAATAGAATAACTATTATTATGTATAACAATATAAAGAAATCTTAAAAATATATTAAATATAATTAAATCGTCAAATTAATCATCATCCATTCTATATGTAAATGTGATATCTCTATCATCCCCAATTTCGGGTGCATTATATTCATACCTAACGCTCCCATCTGCTGAACTTATATCGATTCCCGGTTGTCTATATTCATCGACATTATTACAATTTGTATCACCATCTGAACCAGATGTTCCTGTGAAATCACCAACACATCGTTGCTGTGTATCTTGTGATTCAACAGTAACTTCTGCACCAATTACACCATTATTAAATCTATCTCGAACTTCTGCCTCTAATCCAATCGAACTATTTTCACGAACATTTGCAGATTGCGTTTGAACGGCTATATATTGTTTTTCTTCAAATGCTGTAGATGTTCTCTGACTTTGTGTAGTTAAATCAATTCTAGCCATTCTCAGATTATACGTTTCACCTTCAGATAATACTATTTCTATTGTGCCATCTTCCGTACCTTCACGAACTTTCTCAACAAATGCGTCATCATAATCTTCAGCTATTTCTTCAGATAATATCTCATCTTCCCATGTATCCACACTTAATCTTGTAGGTAATTGAATAATAATCGGAGAGCCAGATTCAACATTAGTTACAGATACAGAATTCATTGGTGCACTAATTGGTTGTGTTTCAACAGTAGTTGTCCCAACACGACTCGTAGCAATATTTGACTGCATTGTATATATAGTAATACTTCGACCTTGTATTATTGATTGTTCTGATTCTTCAACATAACGGACATTTGTATCGCTTCCTCGTGCCTCATCTCTATACATCATACCATGTTCGAAATATATATCTGCATGACTTGTGATTCGATTATAATTGATGCTGTATTCTAAGAAACCCGTCTCGTATTCACGTTCTACGTCACCCCGCCAAAAATTACTTGCTTCTCGATTATTTCTCGTATTCCTTAGAACTATATTAGATGATTCATTTATATAGGCTAAACGACCTGAACGTGCAGGTTGTGAAAGTCCAAGAACGTTATATTCAACACCTAAATCTAATTCTTGTGTTTGTATCTGACCAGTAGATGCAGACTGTATTATACTACTTCGTAATCCAGACATATCCTCAGTAATAGTAGTAAAGTGGTCTACTTCTGTACTTCTTTCTTGAACTGGAACGACATTTGCTTGATATTGTGCAGCAGCTAAAAATAATATAGCTAAAATTAACATAAAGCCAATCACAGGTGCGACAGCTTTTGTTGCTGATTTTTGTGTTTTTTTCAGCATGAATTACATAAAGTATTGTTATATAGACCTAAAAGAATAACTATTGTTCAATTGAATATAGTGTAATATATGAACATTCCCTTAATGCCGTTAACTTTACAAATTAGTTAGTTCAATTATATAATATGTTAGATATAATTACAACAGATTTATTACGTGTATTAGTAATACTTCCTGTATTACTTTATGCATCATATACAGATATACTAGATAGAAGAGTAGATGACAAAGTATGGGCAATACCTACATTCCTTGCACTTATTCTTTTAGGTTGGGACGCATATGTATCAACAACTCCTGCTAGTGTTGCTTTAGCTGCATTATTTAGTATGATAACAGTCGGTGGAGTATCATATATAATATATCATTTCCGTATATTTTACGGAGCAGATTATAAAGCATTTTTATTAATTGCTATTCTATTCCCATGGCATCCAGAAATTGGTTCACTCCCCATATTTGATTTTGTACAATTCTACGAAATGGGTGAAATATTTAACATATACTCATTTGATAACATAATTAATACATTAGTTACATATTCAGCTATGGACTTATTTGGATTTACGGTATTTGTAAATACAACGGTTTTTTCCATAACTTATTTCGTAATAAACTCTGGACATAATATGAAAAGTGGTTCATTCAAGATATCTAAACCTCTCCGTTCCCTTTGTGCTAGACAAGTCCGTGTTTCAGAACTGGATAATATACACGCACAAATTGTAAATGAATCGAAATCTACAAATAAAATATCACAAGGCGTTGAATTTATTCGTAATGGATTAACCGGATTGAGTACAGATTTCTTCAGAGATTATGAAACATGGTACTGTGAAAATAAAACCGTATCACAAAATGTAGATATAAATGATATAGATGATTTAGACTTTGATGCTTTCTTGAAGGATAATGAAGATTGGGCAAGTACAAACCCTGAAGAAGACAAACAAAGAATCCGAGATATACTTGCGAGAGATACGGTTTGGGTAACTCCCGGTGTGCCATTTATCGTTCCAATAACATTAGGATTAATAAGTGCATTGACACTTGGAAATATAATGTATATCGTTTTATCATTAGTTATATGATATAAAACAAAATGTTTTTATCTATAGAGCATAATAGTACTATATAATGAGTCAACAGGATGAACTAGAATACATACAACATAATCTTATAAAAAATAACACCGTTGAAAAACGAGAATACCAATCATACTTAGCTGAGGAAGCACTAAAAGAATCGACTCTCGTTGTTTTACCAACAGGAACTGGGAAAACTATTGTAAATCTTCTTGTAATGGCAGATAGATTAAATGATAATGGTTCAGGTACATCATTAATGCTAGCCCCAACGAAACCACTTGTCGAACAACACATGGAAACATATCAAAACCTTCTTGATATTAATAACGAAAATATTGTTATGTTTACGGGAGATATTAAGCCAGATGAACGAGAAAAGCTATGGAATGATTCTCCATCTGTCGTTATATCTACTCCACAAGTTATTGAAAATGACTTAATATCTGGTCGGATATCATTAGATGATGTTATGCATTTAACAATTGACGAATGTCACCGCGCTACTGGAGACTATTCATATGTCTATATTGCTCAAAAATATATAGAACAATCCAATAATCCTCTTATTACAGGATTATCTGCATCTCCCGGTGATTCTCGTGAAGATATACTACAAATTTGTGAGAATATTCATGTTACATCTATAGAAGTCTTATCAGAAGATGATGCTCGTGTTTCACCCTATATCCATGACACACATATTGATACGCGGTTCATCGAAATAAGTGATGAAGTGTTAGAAATACGTGACTTGCTCCAAGATATATACAAATCACGCCTAGTGAAATTGTATGAAGATGACTATGTAGATTCTTGCAGCAAAACCTTATCAAACTACAAATTGCGTCAAGCCCGTGGAAAAATTCAAAAAGCTATGCAAAAACAAGAATCTAGCGCATATCAAGCTATGAGTATATGGGCCGAAGCTATGAAATTAAATACCGCTATTAGCCAACTCGAAACGCAGGGTATTGATTCATTCTTGAAATATTATGAACGGTTAGAATCTGAAGTAAGAAGCGAAGATAGTAGTAAAGCCGTTCAAAGATTAATCGCAGATGCTACAATGCAAAATGCTGTTGGAAAAGCAAGAAAGTATAACGGAACATATGCGAAGTTTACAGCATTACGTTCTGAATTAGTCAGCGACGTTAAAATTAATAACGGTAAAGCACTTGTTTTTACAAAATCACGCGATACCGTAGAATCGCTTGTAGACTACCTAGAAGACACGTTCGATGTCGCACGTCTAGTTGGCCAAACAAACAAAGAAAATAGTCCGGGCATGACGCAAACAGACCAGAGAGAAGCAATACAGAAATTTAGCGACGGAGAAACAGAAGTATTGATATCTACACAAGTTGGTGAAGAAGGTCTCGATATTTCCGAAGTTGATTTGGTTGTATTTTATGAACCTGCCCAAAGAGGTATAGAACAAATCCAAAGACAAGGGAGAACAGGAAGAAGTGCCTCAGGTAAAGTGTTAATCCTCGTTGCAGCAGGAACAAAAGATATGGGTTCATATTACAAGTCAAAAAATATAATTGAAAATCTTGAATCTGATTTGAAATCCCTAAAATCAATCGACAACCTCAAAGAAGAAATCGATAAAGAATTGAAACAAAAGAAAGAAAAAACAACATTATTAGATTCATTCGAAAACGACGATGAAGATAATAAAGAATCAATATCATTCGACGTAGATAGCAATGATAAAGTTAAAATTATTGCAGACTCACGAGAACAACAATCTAAAGTTCTTAAAGAATTAGATATGGACCCAGAAGTTGATATCGTAATTGAAAATAACTTAGAAGTTGGAGACTATATCGTAGGTCCAGACTGTGCTGTTGAACGAAAAGATGTATACGACTTTTGTGATACACTTACCGGAGAACGGTCTATGTTCGAACAAATTGGAAATATGTCTAATGAGTATAAAAATTCTGTTCTTTTAATTGAAGGGGAACATGGAAAATTATACACACAAAATGTTCATCCAAATGCTGTTCGTGGAGCACTAGCATCATTAGTTAGTGACTATGGTGTTTCTTCGATTGAAACTATAAATGAAGAAGATACAGCACAAATGTTGAAACAGTTAGCTAAAAGAGAACAAGTTGAAAAAGAATCTAAAGTAAATGCTCACGGAAGAAAGAAAACAAAAACGGTAAAACAACAACAAGAATATATTGTAAGTAGTTTCAAAGATATCGGTCCTGTCGGGGCTAAAAATCTATTGAATCACTTTAGTAATATTAAAGATATTGCTAATGCTGATGTTGATGAACTTAAAGAAGTTGATAATATTGGTGAAGAAAGTGCGAAACATATACATTCTACAATTCGAGTAGATTATCCTACAGAAGATTAATCTAAATCAATCCATTCTTGGATTTCTTCGTAAAATTCATCCATCGAATCTCGAACATCATCTTCACTTTTTGCTCCAACAATAATTACTTTACCATTCGCATACACAAGGAAGGAACATGGATATCGTGGCTTGGAATAATCTAGTGCAGGGAATACTTCAGGCTCATATTGTGCATCCGTTCCAAGACCAATCGATAACGCACTTAAACTAATATCAGAATTTAATTTAGCTAATGCAACTACATTCTGAACAGTGAAATTCAAATTTTCTTCATCGTAATCTTCCTCAATAATACCGAGTTCTTTCATCTCATTTAGAACACGCGTATTTGCTTCCTCAAGTTCTTTTCTATCATCTGCACGAATAATGTAACTACCAGACATATGAAATGTGACTTGGGGGCCGTCGTCACCGTCTACTTCATAGTATAAGCCGGGTTGGGGGCCGTCATCTTGCCATGTATAACTTTTGTCCGATACGATTCCTTCAAGACCTTCTGCTAGTGCATCTGTATCAATCTCTACAGGTAACTTTCCAGAACTGACGATATTTTTAATACCGATATCTTTCGTTGAATCAAATTTATTTGACATATATCTCATATTATATATCAATACTATTACTAATAAAGATACTGACGGAATGATAAGACGATAAAAA
>Ga0075134_100497_pt1 | contig 13869 bp, 25 predicted proteins | sample AntRauMetaRauer3_FD_69803 | JGI IMG/M metagenome (GOLD analysis project Ga0075134, IMG submission 69803) | Saline lake microbial communities from Rauer Lake, Antarctica, in enrichment culture - Antartic Rauer Lake 3 Metagenome Rauer3 | ecosystem: Environmental > Aquatic > Non-marine Saline and...
GAGAGTTACAGAGGAAGCATTCACTTTTCCCATTGTTTCTCCGATAACCCTGATTTCGTTGATGAAAATTATACTCTATATAAAATTGTTGAACAAGAAGTATATGATGATACTGAACCTCATCTCGTTCTTCAAAGAGAAACGCATCAAGTTTCAGATATGGAAGTATATGATAAAAATAAAATTGACAATTGGACACCTGTTATGGCAATTAAGTAATTTTAAATTATTTATAAAACTCTATGATAAGTTTTATATTAAAATAGCTCGATTATATTATAACTATATATGAGTGAAAAGACCATACAAGAGCTAATAAAAGATGATGATGAATTAAAAAAAAATTGTCTGAAAAAACAAGTCTTACGAGTTCAGAAGGCAAAAAGATACTAAAAAAATCACTCGAAAAAGAAGCAATTAATGAAAAATTTGAAGATAGTTCATACAAACTAGATTCATCGATAGATACAGACGAATCTATTATTGATTCTATTAAAAATGATATCCTCCAATTTGTATATTATGTTCAGACAGAATGGAATAAAATAAAACCGTATTTATACCATATCAATGACTACAAATCTGTTGGAAATGTAGAGGATATAGAATATAAAGAGAAAATTAGTAAACTTACATTATATGTACAGATAGATGATGAAGAACGTACTATTCCATTACATTATACTCTTGATACCGATAATGGACCAGATAAAGAACTTTCTGTAATAATTAAAATGTTGAATACAGATAGATATCGGCCATCAACATTATTAAATAAAAAAGTTCCTCTAAAGAATACAAATTATGGTTCATATGATATTCATATTTATCCTTATGAATATACATTTTTATCTAAAGCCAAATATAAGATACTTCGAAAATTAGATTCATATCATCTATTTCAAAATAAAGATGATAAATTTACACCTACGCAAAATGTACAACTCATATTACTATTTGTAACGTTATTCAGTACAGTTATAACATATATGCACGTAGAAAATACAACATATTTCAAATTATCAATTCTTGCTGCATACGCATCATTCCTGTTATATATGGGTTCAATAGTATATAAATAAAGTGAATACGATATTTTGAATTAAATATAGTACAAATCTATGTAACACACATGATTTAGAAAAAGAAACAATAATATGATAGGAGCATGTATTATATAATATGACTGTTGCATTTGGTTACGAACTTAAAAACTATATTGAAGATGATGAAAAAATACAAGATTACGTACATAACAGTTATAAAAAGTTGAGTGATAAAGAAAAAAATAAATCATATCATAAAACGAAAATTGATGTAGATGTTTCTCCTTTGTTTACATATGTTAAAACTATAGGTGAGATATATCATGGTATATGTTTAAAAGTTCCATATACTGCTGACTTAAATAGCATAAAAAATAGATTATTAAAAATTACACAGGATGAACTAGATGTTACAGATGTAATTATATGGGAAAATAAAACCGATACAGAATATAAGATATATATTGAATGTGAAGAAATTCTCAAACAATCTATTACAGAACATGGTGATTTAAATCCGGGGCAAATTCCTTCGGAGATGTATAAAATTCGTAAAAACAAGTGATTAATTGCGGCTAAATTTTACTATATTTTTCATTAGAAATTATATATGAAACGTATATTCTGATTTAAAATGTCAGATAATCTCACTTACAGTGTTGTTAGTGGGATTTTCACTGCCTACGTAGGACTAAACGTTGTTTTACGTTGTTTTAAGAATAGACTCAAGTCTAACGAACCTAGTTAATACAATTAAACTTTACAACAACGTAAAGTCAACTTGTATAACTTCGGTAATTTGGCTTGTTTTGGCCCCACTTTGGGACCTCGGTAACAGAACCCCACTAACAACACTGTTAGTGAGATTTCGTTGTAACCGTACAAAAGTAAACACAGTATAAAAGAGTTTTGATTAAATAGTGATATTTATAAATTACATCAAATTTCAGTTTTCATCATAACCATCAGGGAATCCGCCGAAGATTTCTTTTGCTGTATCCATACCATATGCATTAGCATAATCCTCGAATTCTTCTATTTTAGCTTTTTCAAGAGCATTCGTTGGATATGCTCTACCTTTAATCAGTGCCTTAAGATGTGATTTAATTGATTCAGCATATATTTCATTTACTTGATTTTTCTCTGAAATTTCATATGCTAGTTTAATATCTTTGATGGGTTGCAGAGGTGCGGTAACGGTTTTAAATAAATCCAAATTAACAGAGTCTCTTTTATCCATATTATATCGATATTCTTCAAGTACACCGAAATCAAGCGATATATTGCTTAGTTCTGTATCTGGTCTTTCATCTGTTTTATATATGTAATATTTACCTTCTTTTTGAGAAGATTGAATTTTTGCAAATAAAGAAGCTTCTGGAGAACCCGAAACGCATAGTTCTGAAATATCACTACTAGGTATTATGTCGTGACTTATTTTTACCGTAGATGGATTAATATCTCTGTTCAAAGCTTCATAGTGACCCCCATTTTCAATAGTTATATTTTTATCTGTAATTTCTGTTGTAGTCCAATAGAATGACATATTAGTATGTTCGTTCTCGTATCTTATAAGAGTAATTATTATCGCCGTTATTTTTCAGAATACAAATGCCTTGTTTTTATTTTTCATCATCTGTTTTTGATTCAAGGTCATTAATTTTATTTTCCATACTATCTAAGTCTGTAACTGGGTCAGGGGATTCATCTTCTACTTTTTCTGCTTTTTCTACTTGTTCATCTAACCATGAATCTAACTTAGAAAGTGCATCTGGTTCGTCATTATTCTCTGGTTCAGAATCATTAATTGGGATTTTTTCCGTATTATCGTTTGAATTTTCTTTATCGTCAAAAATAAAATTTGCTACTCTATCTGCATTTTTTTCAGAAACAAAACGACCTGCTACTTTTTTCGTTTCTCGTTTTAGAATTCTTTCTCTAATTCCCATAATTATATTATAGTGTACGTCCATATAAATTTGTTTATTTTATCACCAGTATAGATAATACAGTATATATTAAGTTAAATTCATCACCTTATATTTTTCTCAAATATAACTGGATGCTTATTTAACCCGAACTGAGCTAATCCCATTATAAATTCAACAACAGAAACCAATAAATATCCTGTATGTTCTAGTTGTATTCCATAGTATAAGAAAATACCACTAAGACAGAATAATATTATAACTATAACATCAGCAGCATTTATCGGTATCGTCATATATGTATATAATTCAAATAACTCTAAAAGGTTTACTAAGATACAATCTCAGATAATGGGTTATTTTTGTTATTTCTAACAATGTATCCCCAGAATGACGGTCTACAATAAAGTAATATTGGAATAAGTGCGAGCATTCCAATTCCAAGCGTTAAACTACCTATAGATATTATTAAAATTATTAATAAAGTTAGTAATAATAAGGATATAATATATGATTTTATGTAAAATTTACTTGTAATAAGATTAAAGAATTCTTCGTTATAAACTTCTTTATAATCTCTTTTGATTGCGTACATTAAGCTAGCAGCAGGCCAGAGATACATAGCTAATATACAGAACATTAATAATTGAGGTATAATAAAACTAAAAATAAACGATAGAAATATAATTGAAATGATAGGTGAATACACAAGAAGACCTTTAAATCCTTCTTTCATTAATCTATCATACGATTCGAATTTTGGAACTTTATTTCCATGTAACGCAGATTCACGAATATCTAACATATATCCAATTAATATTGCTAAAGGGATAATAAGTGGACTTAAGAGAAATGCCGAAAATCCTTGAATAGAACTCCCATATTTAGATTCTGTATCTGAGAAAGGATATTTAAATGAATATTCTATTGCACAAATTAAATCATCAATACTATCATAAATCATTATATAGTATAATTATGTATTTGTTAACTAAAAAACATATCGGTAATACAATGTAATCGAAATATATATGGGATATGTATAATATTTTTTATATATGAGAGAACAAAATAATAATTCAGATACTAGTATAATTGAATTTGTTAGTTATATTCCACCAAATGTACCACGAACTTCGCCTCATATATATTGGGCTGGTAGAGTAAAAGATATTTACTTTGACGTAAAAATATCATCTGAGAGTTCAAATACATTTAGTTATTCCATATCCATTAATGAAAGACGTTCTAACATGGCAGCAATTAATAATCATACTCCAAATATAAAAGACGGGAAAGCAAATTCACGGAAACGAGCACAAAATGCTGTAGCTCAAATATTTGAAAATCGATGGGGTAAAAAAGTTAGATTTTCACACACCAATTCTGTAAAGGGATATCCATTCTAGAATAAATTTGTTATTATTAATTTAGGCGAATGTGTATGTATTTTACTATTTAAATTAAATAATTTATTTATTGTCTTCGTTCATCTCTACGTTTTTGTTCTTTTTCATTAACAAGACTCATTAGCCATGAGTAATTCATCGTCGTTAAATTCGATGCCATCAAATCCAACGTTATATGTATCTTCCTCTGGATTATCTACGGTTGACATAATTGTATTTTGTACTTATACATATTTAAATCGTTTTTAATATAACGATAATAAAATTATATAATTTAATGTTTATAAATATATAAAATAAGTAAATTCGTCGTAAATTATAAGTAATGTAAAATATAATATATATGTGCACTGGTAGCCTAGTTTGGTAAGGCAAGGGTTGTAAATATTGTCTATATATTTCTACCACATCCCTTTACAAAGGTTCAAATCCTTTTCAGTGCATATGACTATAGTTGAAAGCTTACCAAATAGACCACTTTACTTACATGAAATCCGTTCTTTGAAACTTAATTCAAAAAAGATAAACAATTCTGAAGCTCTCTTTTATGATGGAGATAATATTAATGGAGCTATATGTTTCTTCTTAAATATTAATGGAACCGGTTATATGTTAGTTTTTAATCCAGATGAATCTACATGGGTTAATTTATCGAAAATTGATAGTGAGGATAATGAAGATAAATATGATGATGAAACCGATTCAATTTTAGAATGGATTGAAGATAAATATGATGACTATGGTATATACGGTATGGATGAATCCCCGGATTAAGTTATATTCTGTAGATAATGTGTTAAATAATACCGAGTTTATTTAAACTTACAGTTCATATTCATAATATATATGGAACTACCTCAAGATACAATTGATAATGATGATGACTTTATTCGTGTAAAAGTTTTCATGTCTCTTATGACGCCAAATAGTTCTGAATTTACTAATGTAGAAGATGAACAGATTAGAAATTCTGCACAAAATGATAAAAACGCTGTTATATCAGCACTAAGCGTTAAGTTTGAAAATGTTGAAGGTCACCAACCATTAGATAATCTTCAATATTTAGTTAAACAAGAAATGCAAAATACGATTCTAAAAAATGTAGACTTAGCTAAAATAATTGCTCCACTCACACAAGATGATGTTATTAATGCTCAACCAGAAAGAAAACCGAAGACAGACTCTATCCAAGTAGCAGAATATATTTTTTCACCAAATAAAGATGGACTAATTGGACTTGTTGACTTTGAACAATTTGAAAAAATATTTGTCTAATATTATTATGTAATTAGTATTAAATTATTTTTAATTAAATCAGTAAATTTATACGTGTATAACCATACATATAGGTATGAATTCAGAAGATAGACAGTATAAAAGCACGGGTTCTTGGAAATGCTCTAAGTGCGGGATTGTACACACACAATCCAAATCATGAGAAACATAACATTCAAGGTTCCGTAAGAAATTCACTAACATTTAACAAACGTTGTCATTGTGGAATTCATGAAGCATATGAACTTCATCTTCAGAACAAGCTAGATGCAGATGATTGGGTTATCGAGTGTTTTGAATCAAATAAACAAGAACGACTTGGTATCCCAGAGAGTACAAGAAATCAAATTTATTCCTGAGATATACAAAGATATATTAATATAATTGTGATTCACGTCACGTATACTGAAGTCCAAAAATTAAAACTATTTGAAATCGATTCGATTTGAAATTTAACTATGGCACATCTATACTGGTGACATTAAATCATCACGGACACTCGTATTGTCTATACGTTCATTTGTCCAGTGATGACGTTTTACAATCTTATCTTTTCCTTTCTGTGTTATTTGATAGTAATTAGTTCTATCATCTTTATCGCCTTTAATTATAAGGCCCATTTCAACGAGGTCGTCTAAGTTGGGATATAGACGCCCGTGATTTACCTCGTTTTTATATTCTTCATTGATGATACTATTTACTTCTTGACCTGATGGTTTACCAGCATCAAGTATGATGTACAACAAGTCTCTCTGGAATCCGCTCAGTTCTTCTATTGCGATATTATCTAACGTTTGAGGTTATATAAGTATAGACCGATTTATTGGTATTAGCCACAGTATAACACTATTAGAAAAACATAATTATATTATATCTTATGTTATAATTTGATATATTTTAATATATGTTAGTTTATATTTGAATATTCAAATTATTAACCTAAAATATAATTTGCGTAATGGTGCCTCTTTCATTTGACCTTCTGATTGCCCTTTGGTCGCTACCGATTTTTGACGGTCTGGTATGACCATCAATGATTTAAGTCGATTGATATAGATAAAGATTTCGTTTTGTCTCTATCCTATCAATGTATCTTGTAATTCACTTAATATATCATAAATTCTATAAATGATAAAAATCCATAATTATTTTTCGCTACAATATTTGAATTCACATAGTAGATACTTGTTTCATTTTAGGAAACATATCGCTTAATGTAGATTCTATTTCATTCAATACTTCAACTAAGTCGCCGTCTTTCTTAGTCCTCGAATTGTCACATAAAGAAATACTGATTAGGTTTTTACCTTTATTTCTAGATTCTTCTTTTATTACCATAGCATATTTCCTGTTCTCTTTCTTGATATCAATAATTCTCCGATGTAATTTATTTTTTGCATGGACCGTAATTTCACCGTAAGTTTCAAGATTTTTCGCAAAAAAGGAAACGTAGTTTGAAAATGATTCATTTTGAATACCAATATTATATTTCTTGACAATTCTTTGTGATTGACCCATACATAATATACGTGGAAAAACCCTATATTTATTCTGGATGTTATACTAAATTTATCAAATTTAAATGTATTTAACCTGCTGTAATTTTATAGCGATACTAATTCGGACATAATTGCGTTTACATAAAACTCAATATACAATTACAATGTGATAAGGAGTACAAACATATGTAATTCTTTTGATGGACTCTAAGAATCAATAACTGATAGAACAGTCTACCTCATCTGACTCTGAGATTTCACGATTGGTTGCTTCTGGATGATGTGCAATATATTCAACGATATCCTTTTTCTTATCCGTAATTTTGATACCATCATACACATTCGTGTCTTCGACGCTAATGGTACCGACCTGTGCTTCACGGGAGGTCATGTCTTCGGTTGCTTCGGGGGACATACAATACGATATATTACAGGCATATACAAATGTTTTTATTTGGATTTGATATAGATAACGACATATTGATTTTTTATCGTAAATAACAATGATTCCTGTTAATCAGCGGTATATTTGCGTTTGATTATGATATTTAGTTCAAATTACTAACCAAATAACCCCGATTTTACTGTTTCTTTAGTCAGATATCTAACTATTTTCGAGAACGTATAAATTATACACAATGAATTAACCCTACGATTTCTGGGACGCGAAATATAAATGATAAAAATCCATCTTGAAAATCAACATACATTAATACATTTTGATAATTTTCGTCCTCCAGCTAGTCAGAATATACTTATTCTGTATATGTAATTTCTAAGAATTCTGTCGAACCAAGTGTAACGATTGTATCTTCATTTGCAACTGTTACAAGATTTGGACTCCCGTGGAAATTTTCTAACTTGACAACAAATTCTCCAAATTCATTTTTGATAGAACCTTCTCTATCAAATGTACTGTCGGCAACCCAGTTCTGCATCTTAATTAATAGTGATTTTGAGATTGTGATTTTTTCATCTTCACTGCTAACCAATCCTTCCGTGTTTGGAACTTCAAAATTTTTAACCATAGTAGTTTCCATGGGCGTAACCGGATTTGAACCAATGACATCCGCGTTATGAGCACGGCGCTCTGCCTAACTGAGCTATACGCCCGCATGAATCATAAAACTGTATGATTCGTAGAGCCGGTGGAGGGAATTGAACCCTCGGCTTATTCCTTACAAGGGAATCGCTCTGCCAAGCTGAGCTACACCGGCATACACATTATCTTTCTCCGTATTATATACAATGATACCACTATTAAAAAACTTGTCGGTTTATTCTCGTAAATAAGATTATCTATAGCGGTGAATATAAGAATGTTAACTCGTTAGAATATTTATTCTACCCGTATGTTGATATATCTTGTACTTCCGCTTGGACTATCAAAACCTTCACTAGGCGTATTATATCCAATATATTCAGCATGGTTCGATTTAGCTGCTTGTCTACAAACAGCTTTAATCATTTCAACCCTATTTTTCGTTCTTTTTACACCTTCTTCAGTTGGTTTTGTTTTATGTGGATTCTGTTGGTAATGTGAATCAGATTCAATTCGTGGTATTTCTGGAACTTCAACAAGTACCCAGTAAGCAAGTTCTCCATTACTTGAATTACGATTAACAAATCCACCTTTTGTTTCGTACCCATTATAACTTGACATATCTGTCGTCACACGCACATTTGATTCAGAAATATACGTACAACTTTTTATAATCTGAGACTTAATTGAATTTGCTCTTTGTTCATCATCTATATTATTTTGTGTCATATATTCATATTCTATATTATACCCTATATGTTTATGGATTCTAAATTAAATATTAATTTAAAGTATCATTCAAATATAAAATTTCCATTCTCTTGAACTTTTTCACCATCAATTTCAATATATGAATTTTCACTCATATCAACAATCATGTCTAGATGTACTGCAGATAAATTTTGTTCTCTATCCTCCCCTACGTTGTCTTTATATGCTCTACCTAAAGCTAGATGAATAGTATCTCCCATTTTTTCATCGAATAACATATTATATGTAAACTCATCAATCCCTCTATTCATACCAATTCCAAGCTCGCCAAGATAACGAGAACCGTCATCCGTATTCAAAATAGATTCTATTACATCTTCATTCTTTGATGCACTATAGTCTACAACTTTTCCATCTTCAAACTCTAGATATACATCTTGTAATTCTCTTCCTTGTGTAAGAAGCGGCATATCAAAAAGAACAGAGCCGTTTACAGATTCTTTGACGGGTGCTGTGAATACTTCACCTGCAGGCATATTATGTTCTCCATAATCATTAATTGCATTCATACCGTCAATCCTCATTGTAATATCTGTCTTATCCCCGCTTACAATTCTAACTTTTTTACCGTCATTTAATATGTCACACATTTGTGATTGGAATTCTTTTTGTTCATCCCAATCTTTTATAACAGCATCATATACAAAATCTGCATATTCTCTCGTAGACATATCTGCTTCTTGTGCAGAACTATCTGTTGGATATTGCGTTAATAACCATCTTGTGTCTAATCTTATTTCTCTTGTGTCGTTATTTAATTTTGAGTTCGCAATTTGTAATTCTGATGGCACATTACTCATAGATTTTGTATTTGAACTTCCACGAATACTAATAGATACGTCTGTTTTTTCCCATAATGCTTTTGAATGTTCAGATTCGAATATTTTATCTTCCGTTACGGATTCATAGTATCTACTTGTAGCTTCAGGAAAACGCATCTTTAAATGAGGTACAGCCCCGATTTCACCTATCAAAGAATATATTTCTTGAACTAAGTCTGTTGCTTCTGGACTTGCTGATATAACTACCATATCTCCTTCTTGAATATTGGTCGAATGATTAACTATAATATCTGCATGTTTCTTTATTCTTTCATCCATTGTATCCTAAATAAGGATTATCTATATATAATTCTTCTTCCAGATTTTGTTAAAATCAGTTTAATTTAATAATGTACTCCAAAATCATCATCATTTAAACGGGATTCAAGCTGCTTTACGTCATTTATTCCAAAATTATCACATTCAGCATCCATGATAAGTCCATTACGTAATAATGTTCTTAAATTTTTACCAACAAATTCTTGTGTACCAGACATATCTCGGCCTGAAGAATCATAATAAGAACTTATATTTTTGTATAATTGAGAATTAATATTGTTTAATCCTTCTTCATATTCAAATACATTAACTGTTAGTACATCTGGGCTATCTTCTGTTTTAGGGTTCCATACGCGAACATAAACTTATGTATAACCGTATATTTTTTCATTTTCTCTTTTGTTGATAGTTTATCAAACATATAAATATATATTCATTAACCCCTAAAACAATTATGATTATTCGTATCTAAGAATAAACTTTATGTGTTATGAAATTACATTCAGAATGTGAAGAAACTAGATACACCCAATTGGTTGAAAAACGCAATAGGTATGAGATATTATGATATAGAAATTAAGGATGCATATATTGCTATAAACACAAATCGACCACAAGGATTTGATTTGCCTGTAGTATTCCTTGAATTAGATAGTAAAATCTTCCGTAAAGGATATTGGTATTACCATCCAGACCATAATGAATGGTATTGGAGTGGCGGAGAAATAAAAGCTGTCGTAAGAAAAGTATTTAATGATGTAATTAAAGATAATTTTGACCCGGAGTCATATATGTAGTCTAATTAGAAATCATCATACGCATTATATCTATCATTTATTTTTGATGGGTCTTGAGGATATTTATCGTTTGAATATATATTTAATATATCTTCTCGAACATGAATGGAAATATCTGTATAGTTATTAATATTATATACCCAACCCAAAACGAAGTCTGAACCTTGCTCATGATGAATAGCAAACCTATTTACTTGTCTCGCAATAATATCAAACAATATATTACTTTCATCACTATAATTAACAATATTACGAGGGCCTATGAAATTAACTTCACCATCTACAAGAGTGGTTGTAAGTGGTATAATACTATTTTCATTTGACGTTTCAATAATTACATTTTTCGGTATATCTGGATTTTGTTCTAATTCTACCATAGTATCTATTTAACTTCAACCTACAAAATGTTTTGGAATCGTTTTACATTAAATATTTTTATATGCATCATATTTTTCGTTAATATCCAATGAGTTATCTGAGTATGTACCTTGTTTGTACCTATTTTCTACATCTTCCCGAACATAAACCATAATATTGGCGTTATTTTTTTTATATAACTATCCAATAACAAATTCTGAACCCTGCTCGTTATCAACAGCAAATCTATCTACTTTTGACGTAACTATATCAAATACGATATCATGTTCTCCACCGTCCACCTAAATCACTCAAATTTTGTGTTCCTAATCCTTGAAAATTACATCTCCAGAAACAAACATCGTTGTAATAGAAATAACATTATCTTTATATGACGCATTATCTAAAATATTTTTTGGAATATCTGGTTTTGGTTGTAATCTGCTCATGATAAATAATTCAAATTACCTCCATAAAGTACTTATGAATATTAATTATTCTCAGATTCTAATTTTTTTAATTTTTCAATGCGACTTTCCACATCAGGATGCGTATTGAACCATTTTGTTATATAACTACCGGTTTCAACTTCATAGAAATTCATTGAATTCATAGTAGCGGATTCTCGCAAATCCTCTTTAGGTGTATCATTCATTGATGTTGAAATTGTTTTTAGTGCAGAAGCTAATGCTGCTGGATTACCTGTAATTGCTACACCACCTCTGTCCGCTGTATATTCTCGGTAACGAGAAATAATACGAATCATGAAATAGGATAGAACCCATACTACAAAACTTGTAGCCACAGCCGCAAGAACACTTGTATTTCCATTGTCTTCCCCATCTGCAATAAATCCCCATCGAACAATGAAGAAGGACATTGCTGAAAGTGTACTTGCAATCATCATAATTGATATATCATTATTTTTAATGTGTGCTAATTCGTGAGCAATTACAGCATCTAGTTCTTCATCGTCTAATTCCGTGATTAATCGGCCAGTTACACACAAAACAGCGGATTTACTAGATTGTCCTGCTGCAAATGCATTTGGCGTTTGTGTCTGAGCGGTCGCAATATCTGGGACTTTCATATTAGCTTGTTGTGAAAGTCTTGTGACGCGTTGATGTAAATCTGGATTCTCTTTTGGTGAAACACGTTTTGCGTTTGATACGCGCAGTGCAATACTTGGACCGTACCAAAATTGGGCAAAAACAACAACACCAATTATAAGACTACTCATCAAGAAACTATTTAGATATAAACCGATTGCTCCAAGAAACATAACGTACAATCCCGCAAGTGATAGTAGGAGGAATACCATCCTAAGTTGAAGTCCACGGTCTTTTTCCCAGTTCATATATAATATGTATATCTCCGTGCTTAAAAAATATCTATATTCCGTTTTGTTCCTTATTAACGGTATCTTTTGATATATTTGTATTAAGAGCTTCAATTTCGCCCATATTCAACGCTTCTGTGTTGGCCATTTTCTTTGCCTCCGTATCTGTTACTCCATTGAGTAATCTAATTCTTTCATATAATAATTCCTCCATCGATGGATTATCAGATTTTTCAAATTCTTTTGTTTTTTGTACTACCTCAGGATGATTTGCCGCAGAAATAGCTACACCTGCCGGAGGAACATCACAAGCATGATAAAATTGAGGAAATTTGGCCAGATTTATTTCTACGCTTTGGTTTAAAATTTGAGATACATTATCGGCTGAAACGTCTGCACTTTGAATGAATTCAAAAGCTTCACTATCATTCTACTAACGTATATTATCGTAGTTTTTATAGGAATACTATATTCAGGTGGATTTATAATCGGGAGATAAACAAATATCTATTTTAGAGTGTACACGTATATTCTACGTATAAAATAATAAGTGGGTGTGGATGGATTTGAACCATCGGTTTCTGCCATGTAAGGGCAGCGTCATACCTGACTAGACCACACACCCGTGTTGTGTATATACTACAAAGTGTTATTGTTACTTAATACTTTCGTGTTTAGCTACCGGGCTTCGGTTGCCACTTGAGCTTCCCCGTATCAAGAATCCACTTATTACCAATCATCCGTTCTAGACACTGGTCAATCTCTTCAGGTTCGAAATCACCCCGAAATTCTTTATGGATATCGTCACGAGTCTTTCCAAATGCATGTGGCTTGAGGTATCCGTGAATCTGTTCTTCCAGTGGCATCTGTTTTTCTGCGCTCATATTACTATACATGTACTACACCCTTTTAAATTATTCTATTCTTCTTTACTTATATACTATAAGAAAAACAAGAATGTATTTACACTAAGTCACCTTGATGGACTTGAGATTTATTAAATCTTTTATCATCCTCGAATCCTATCCCAGAATCAATAGCAGAAGCAAGTGAATGTTTATCTTGTTCTGTAAGTCCTTCTCCAGATACAACGTAATGGTTTCTAACGTTGTTGTATGAATACTTATCACCAAATACGTCGTAACATGCTTCTTCAACTTCTGGACTCAGAGAACCGTATATAAGAAGTTGTGGGATGTTCCATTTAGCATCAATATTCTCTGGTGCGTATGCAACGGTTTGATTTGAGATATATTCACCAATAAACTCGGATGTTTGTTCCTTTTCTTCTCTTATAATTTCTAAA
>Ga0075134_100510_pt1 | contig 13525 bp, 24 predicted proteins | sample AntRauMetaRauer3_FD_69803 | JGI IMG/M metagenome (GOLD analysis project Ga0075134, IMG submission 69803) | Saline lake microbial communities from Rauer Lake, Antarctica, in enrichment culture - Antartic Rauer Lake 3 Metagenome Rauer3 | ecosystem: Environmental > Aquatic > Non-marine Saline and...
TTGAATACAGTATGAGTCCACAATACAATCACTATGGGGCGTAGGAAAATCACAGATGAAGCAAACAGTAGCACAGACACAGCTGAAGATAATGAAGATGAGGAACGAGAGCAACTAACCTAATAAATTTATTATTTTAAATATTATCTATTCATTCACGAATATAAGAGACCCAAAAAGTTAAAAGACTATAAAGATAAAATATATTTAATGGTTTCACCTTGCAAAAACACGAAAAATAGTTGTAATTTAAATGAAGATAATAGATGCACAACATGTAATAGAACAATAGAAGATATTATTAATTGGTCTAATATGAAAGAAGAAGAACAAAAAGAACGAATAAATGAATTAAGAGAAAAATATAACGAAAATTAATACATTCGTGTATTCTTACAGTCTTGGTTTTTAAATAGGCTCCTATGATATATTATATTGGGTGCGGTGTATTTGCTTATTTCACGTAGATTCACCGCACCTATGATATTATGAACTGGAAAAACATAATCCAATCTGAACATAGTGAGATAGTGAGTGATGGAATTATTGATGTTGTGAACGGACAAGGAAACGTAGAGTATGCAAATCAGGTAGAAGGAATACTAACCGTTAATTTATATGTATCTATTCCTGAAGATACAAGCTCAGAATTTAAAAAAGATGTTATTGTGGCATCGTTGATAGAATCAGGATATAATGAGTTAAAAGAATTTAATTGGTATGATTCAAAAAGTGAATCTTACAATTCTCCATGGGAACGAAATACAAGTTGGGAATTTACATCAGAAGAAGCAATAGATATTGCCAAACAAACGGGACTAATTCCACACGGGCGAGATATATTTGGAACCGTAGAAGTGTCAGTAAATATTGATGTACCTCTAAACTGGAGTGAAGAAGAAATTAAATATACTTGTATTGGCCAACTATTAAAAAACTGGTTTGAAAATGTGTTGTATGTTGATTGGGCGTATGTAGTCTAGGTATTTAAAAATAATAACAAAAGTGTTATATTAGAAAAAGTCATAATGTACGTATGAACATTCCATTGTTAATCCGTTCTGTAATTCGTTCATACTTTACTAGTGTTGACAAACAAGTACAGACTGAAGAAACAACAGTTACTATAGAACAAGAATCAAGTGAAACTATTGAAATTAATGCAGATGATTCAGATACACATACGCTTCAAGATGTAGACGGTGTAGGACCAGCATATGAAACAAGAATAAATGATATTGGAATTGAATCTGTTCAAGAGTTATCAGAAATGTCTATAGAAGAACTACAGTCAGAATTAAGTATTTCTGAAGATTATGCGAATAGATGGCTTACTTCTGCTGAAAAAATTGCTAATTAATTTGATTTAAACGTTTTTTACTGGTTTTTTGTAATATGTAATAGTAACTTTTGTAACGATATTTATTTTAATTATTCTATATTATAATGATATTTAACGTATTTAAGAGCACCACTTTTCGAATCTGACTTAATATATCCTATAGCATAAATTTCTAGGGCTGAAATCCAACTAACAGGTATATCTTCAAAATCAATACCTTCACTTTCTAATTCTGTGGCTGTAATTACAGGTTCCCTCTCGACGTGTAATTCAAATTCAAATCTTCCACTCTGCAATTCTACAGAATTAATTTCATACTCAATATTATTTTATGTATTAATCATAAAATATCATTATATAGCATATACTATATAATTTTATATTATTTAGAATCCGAAATTCGTTTAATTGAATCTTGATATACTTTATGTTTTGAGCCTTGGGCCGTATAACCTCGTTCTAATCCGTTATCTATATGTCGTACAAATTCAGCAACACTAGCAGGATGAATTTCCTCGAATGCTTTTTCAATTGCTAACTGAGGTGGTCCATCAAAATTAATATTATTTGGATTAACATCTTCATAAGATGAATCCCCACAAATTGATGCGATTTCTCTTAAGGTTAAGTCCAACGGGTCGATTTTTCTATTATTCATACATTAATATTTAGTTAACGAAATATATAATTGTTATTATTTTACTTAAACAATTTAAAATCCCACCTGTATTTTTTACATTCAGATTGAAAGATTAGTTAAATTGTTCTTCTAGCACGAATTCGCGTGCAAATCCTTCGTCTGTTTCAAGACGGTTTTCGAAGCGGGTCATCTGGAGGAATTTCAAATGCAATTTCATCAGGAATATCAACATCATGTTCTGTATTAATTGATTTGTATTCTGTTTCGACCATACTATATTTGTATGCTTAGTAGTTACATAAACCTTGTTATTTATACCAATGGTTAGATTGTAAATCGACATTGTTATACATACAAAGAATAAATCTTATATTATGAGTCAAGATTCACTAACAGAATTAGAAGAAGGACTTGATACTGATGTTATTGAATCTATTAATGATACATTTGAAGCGGAAGATGAATATAATGATTATATTCAGAAAGAGCGTCAGAAGCGCAAAAAAGAACAAGAACTTAAACGGCGAAAACAGCTTAGAGAAGCAAAAAAGAATCAAGATAAACAAATTGAAAAATATCAAAATGAATCTGAAAAATCACTCAACAAAGAATTAGACGATAATCGTATTGATATTGATACACAGATTACAAAATATACAGCGCGTATTCATAAAATTAAAAAAATTAAAAAATAGAAATATATTTCTTATCTATCTCAAAGAAAGAGACAACACCGTTACTAAACAACGTATTGAAATAGGATTACCTGAAGACAAAAGTAATGAATGGGTTCGACTTTGTGAATGGTTTGATGTTAATCCATCTAAACCAACTGAACTACGAGGAGAAATAGTACCTATTAAAATTAAAGTAATAAAGTTGAGATTGATATACCACCTGTGAATGGCGGTTTAAACCCATATAAATATAAGTTCAAGAGAAGCGTACGTAAATTTTCAGAGACACCAAAAGGTAAAAAGGCAGGAGAAATTATCGAAAAGTCGGCTCCTTGGTGGGGTACGCTTATGGGGACATTTATCGGTATTTCATTCGCAACTGTAGGTGCCTATATCGATACTATTTCGAACATTCTAATGTCGATTATCGGTTGGGGATTTATTATAGCTGGAGCGTTTATATTTGCTGTATCTATCACATATGGAATATATTATTGGGGCCTTGGATTATTATATATCTGCTATATAGTTCTAAAAAACGTCGTAGATTATTCGACCCCATATGCAAAGAAAATATATAGATTTGCATTCCCTAAATAATATTAGAATCATATATTAATGTTGTATATAATCAAACTCATCTTATTTCGAAATCTTTAATAATACCTCTGTACTATACAAGAGTGTAACAATGAACGACTTCGATGATATGGATGACGACATGGAATTCGAGACTGAAAATGATGAACAGTTTGAAATCGAAGCAGAACTTCGTCAGGAATTGTATCGGTGAAATTTAATTGGATAGTAAAATATTATTAATTTTAAATTTATTTTTAGACTAGGCTATTTTCTATACACACTAGTAACTTTTAAATTATTAGCTCCACTCGCAGCACCATCCATTCGAAGACCTTCTCTTGCATCCGAAGGAACCTTTAAATAATTCATATGGCCGCTAGAACCACGAAGACCAACTTCAACGTTTCCTGAATCATACTCTTTTACAAATGAAACACGACCTTCACCCTGCATCCAATACTCATCTTCATGTAATTTTACAACAATATACGTGTCTTTATCAAGATTTCGAATATCATTAGCTGATAGTTTTTCTTTACTCATAATTATAATTAAAATATATAACATTATAAGTGTTTATAATTTAATAACTTATTTTGTAAAATAGCAAAATAAATAACGGTGCTTGAATAATATATAATCATACCTAAAATAAAAAATTGGTCGAAAACAATTGATAGAGATGTCAAAGACCTTGATGGGTTGTTAGCTGGGACTGTAAAAGAATGGACGCATGACAAAACTGGTGAAAAATTATCTGTAGAATGGTTCGGCAAAGATGAAAATAGAGATACATTTTATACAGTTAAGAAAAGCGTTGATGAAAATCCACTAGGAGCAAGTACACTCAAAGAATCTATAGATATGGCTACTTATATGATGAAAAATAATACAAATGGATTCGCAGAGTGAATTACATAATCACGACTAAAATCGTTACTATTATATTAGGTAATCTCGTTGCAGTATATATGGAAGACTTGGATGTCGGATACCGAGCAAGAGTAGGTGATGTGCTTTTTAATGATGCTAAGTATGTTGGTCAAGTTGTTAAAAAAGCAACTTTTGGAGATGTACTATTTAGAGATGCAAATACGGTTGGTGAAATTTTCTGGGCGGAGGGACAATAATGGGATATTATTTCGTAGAAGAAGATATTGAATCGTATTTCGAACTACCAGAATCGTTTAAACAGAGTGTGGAAAAAACACTCAAATCTGTCGGAATCACCCGGTTTGGGAATTGTGTGATTGAAGAATATAGGAATGAAAATACAGAAGTTGTTGTAAAGGTTCAACGTGGGTCTGGTCAAGATATTGACCTTACAAATGCAAGAAAAGTAAACGGTGAAATTGTACACTTGAGTACTATGCTTCACGAAGGAAAAATTGAAATTATTCATGAAAATGGATATATCACGCTGTCTGTTAGGGCAAGATATTAAAATCAGTTGTTTTTTATATGTTCAATACGTAATGTACTATACTATGAGTAGTTCGCAATCTAAATTTGATAGTGTCTGTAGTGATATTGTAAATCAACTATTAGAAACAGACGCTGAAAAAGAAGATGTTGAAAGTATTAAGATGGATATTTGTTCGAAGTATGGTTCTGAGAAGGTCCCTAGCAATGGAGATTTACTCTCACGAGCCGGAGATAATAGAGATGAACTAATAAGCATACTACAACGGAAACCTGTTAGAACAGTATCTGGCGTGTCTCCAGTTGCAATTATGACTTCGCCTGAGATGTGTCCACACGGCAAATGTTTATATTGCCCCGGTGGTCCGGCTAGTGAATTTAATGATTCTGCACAAGCATATACCGGAGATGAACCTGCTAGTCGGAGAGCAAGACAAAATGATTATGACCCATACGGGCAAGTTATGTTGCGCCTTAATCAATTACAGTATATTGGACACCCTGTAGATAAAATTCATCTTATCGTAATGGGTGGTACAATGACAGCACGTTCACACGATTATCAAGAATGGTTTGTTAAAAGAGCTTTAGAAGCAATGAATGACTATGATATAAATTCTGACCCTAATCCAGATAATGTCACAGATTTCACAACACCTCAAAGTGAATTTAAATACATTGAAGATGTCATATCAAAAAATGAAACCAATGATGTTCGCTGTATTGGGATGACTTTTGAAACAAAACCAGATTGGTGTGAACATGAACAGATTGACCGAATGTTGAATCTTGGTGGAACAAAAGTTGAAATCGGCGTACAGACAACATATGAGCGAATTAATCGAGAGATGCACCGAGGACATGGAAATCAAGCAAGTTTGAATGCTAACAAATGGCTAAGAGACTCTGGTTTCAAAATTGGATTTCATATGATGCCCGGTCAACCCGGAATGACCAAAGAAATGTGTATTCAGGATTTCAAAGAGATTTTTGAAAATTCAGATTGGAGACCGGACTATTTAAAAATATATCCAACACTTGTTGTAAAAGGAACGCGAACATATGATATGTGGAAGCGCGGAGAATATGAACCATTGAATAATGAGGAAGCAACAGAACTTGTGTCTGAAATCATGTCTATGGTCCCAAAGTATACGCGTATTACGCGAGTACAGAGAGATATTCCTGCACCAAATATTGAAGCTGGTGTAAAGAAATCCAACCTTCGACAATTAGCAAATAACCATCTCGTAGAAAATGGTGGGAAATGTAACGATATTAGAAGTAGAGAGGTTGGTCGCGTTGAAAATATGCCAACGGATGTAGAAATGAATACGCATACATATGACTGTGCTGGTGGAACAGAACACTTCATTAGTATAGATGGCGTTGATAAAGATGCAATTATCGGTTTTTGTCGTCTTAGATTCCCCGGAAATCCGCACAGAAAAGAGCTTGAAAATTCCGCTATTGTTCGAGAACTACATGTGTATGGGACAGAAGTATCTATCGGTGAAAAAGGTAATTCATGGCAACATAAGGGACATGGTGAAGCCTTAATGAATAAGGCAGAAGAACTATCAAAAGAAAACGGATATGATAAATTAGCTGTAATTAGTGGTATTGGTGCACGAGAATATTACAAAAATAAGTTGGGATATCATCAAGATGGCCCATACGTAAGTAAAAATATTTGAAGTAAATATATAATTGTATCTATAATGTGTAATAATTTTTATTTTGTTAACATAAATATATTAAAACTAAAACGGAGCATTTACAATAGTTCGAATATAATATAAAAATATGCGACAAAAAGAATATGAGCGTAGTACTCTGGTTAATGATGATTCATACGATACAGATAGAATCAATGAAATCGTTAAAGCATCAGATTTATTACATAAATCTACCATGGAACAGAACGAAGAGTTAACGGTAGATAATAATACGAAAAATACAATTCGCCGTGTTTTTTATCCATTTTTTAACCAATATCCTGAGATGGAAAAATATGCTCCTGAAGGACAAGTTATTGATATTAGATTTGATGAAGAATTTGAATCTAAATTGTTAAACAAAGATATTATAGAATTGTCTAATAATGATACTTTACCCCAAGATATTACGTTCACTATTAAACCGGTAAATTCTGATAATTCTTTTAAGGAAAGTTTAAATGTCCAAAATGACCGAGATATAATCGAGAGACTTGTTAATCATTATGGGGATGGACACTTAGATAGCTTAATTGGTAAATCAATAATTCTTGAACCTAGTACAGAATATTATTCAAAATATGATATTTCTGTCCCTGAAAATACAGCTACAGGAAAATTAAAAGCGAAATTTAATAAATTATATTCAAAATATTTCAAAAGAGGTGAAAAATACGCTAGGATTAAATTTTTCACTGTTAATTCTGTAAGGGCAGGATTATTCTTATTTCAAGCATTTATAATCTATGGATATATATATTTATCTTTGAATAGACCGGCAAATATTACTACAGAAGAATATTTTGAAGTATTAATCGGCGGATTTATGGGTATTGTACTGACTATTTTAATGCTCAATCTAGTTTCTCTTGCATTGAATGAACAATCTTGTGGGGGTAATGAATACGTAGGCGCATTGGAACTATCCATATTTATTTATATTCGGGATATTTTTAAACATCTTCAAAAACACGTTTCTAATTTGAATAAAACGATTGGAGATAAGATAAATTTATAAAATTTCTAATTAATCACAATTCGTTTTTTGTTTACGCTTTACAATACCAATCCGATGGAGCATCTGTTTCTTTGAAACCTTGAGAATCGCAGATGTGTTTTATAATCTTATTAGTGGGATAAATATAGATTACATCTGATTCACTCGATAAATTATCTACAGAATATTTTATTATTTCTGTTCCAATATTATTATTCTGTATAGATTCATCAACTTCAATAGTATGAATATATCCGATATTATCTGATATTAGACAAAAACGACATTCTGCTAATGATATATTATTATCTGTTTTAAATTTTAATATTGTATATTCTGTAGTCTTATCTTCAACAATACTGTAATTGAAAAGTTCTTCCGCTGGGTTTGATTTATCATAAATATATGTACTTTCATCTATTTTGATGTTTTTACTATCAATAGTTGTATTTTCAATTTTCTTACAAATCTTTTTCACATTCATTATATAGTGAATAATATAGTTCGTTCTATAAATAAGTTCTTATGTACTATACAAACCGTTTATTATATTGAAAACAGATAATGAAATCAAAAGGATTAATATACGCCATATATTATATCTTGACATGGATTATACTGGTGTCGTTAAATCAGCAAAGTTAATTGAATATGCTCATGGTGGGTATATGAAATGCGTGTTTGAAACACCACAAGGAAACACTAGACAAATCTTCAGTGAATATGAGACAGAAAACCTATTTGCATACCTCAAAATTGATAATGTTGATGACCTAGTTACACAAGACGTTCCACTTATTAAAGATATAAATGGGGACTGGTATATTCATGAACCACCTAAAATGACAATTCCATCAAGAATTATGTTCAATATGAATCGATTGTTTATTCGAAAAGGAATTAAAAAGTGGGATTATGAATTCACACAATTTGATAAATATAGTGTTGGCCCTGTCAAAAAAATTGGAAAATATCCTTATGGATATACAAAAAATTCGATTTATGCTATAATTAGTATTAATGTTATTATTACTACGTTGGCTTTTTTATCTTTAACTGGTCTGTTAGGTGGTGGAATAACCGTTTTAGTAACATGGTTCACGCTTCTACTATCAACTACTGTAATGAGTTTTATGATTGCAAACCCATACAATTCTTAAATTATACTATTTGATTATGTGATTCCAGTCTTATAGTACAAGGCGACTACATCGCTAGTTTTAATACACCTTGTAGATAATAATTGAGTATGAAGTCGGTTTCCACTCAGCAGTTCAAAGAACAACAAGAGATGAATTCTTTGTTCAAAGAGCACGGTACTGTTAATACTAAACCGGAGACCGAAACAGGTTCTGCATACTTCTATGGTTTCCGTGTAATGTCTCATGACAAGAAAAATGAAACCTTAGACCTTCGACTATACTTTCTTGCGGAAGATGATGTCCTTGTATCTAAAATCACATATTGCAAAGACAATCCACATACACTCATTAAACACCTGCGAAGTGATAATTTGGGTACACTTGAATTATCTGAAATGTTGGGTACAGAAATCGAGTATAAAAACAAAAATGAACAATGGTTAGTTAATGGACTAGATATTGAAATAGAAAAATTTAACACATATATTGATGACTGGGAACCAATGAATTCTCTTAGTGAAGAACAACAGTTTATTGATTTTCATCATGTTGATGAATCAGAAGAACATCCAAAGAAAGGACATGGTATGATTACGGATTACTATGTTCGAAATAGCGCGAGTAATATTGAACAAGACCTTGAAATTGGAATCACTGTAAAACTCCCAGATGATACGGAAGAAGAATTTGAATGTATTCATGATTCAGAGATTCCTGATGGATGTCTCGTTAAATTACTCGATTACTCCCGTGATTATGATTCAATCTCTGGACTCAAGGGTGAAAAAGTTCCTGTGATTTATGAAGATTCAGAAGAACAATGGCATTTCCACTTTAAACGAAATATTATTGACGTTCGGTACTACTACGAACGTTTATTTAGTACTTTTGACCCACATAAGGTTTCTTCACGTAGAAATCCGATTAATAAAGTGTATAAGAGTATGAATGGTACATAATATCCAAAAATTAAATTCCATACTTTTATCTACTTTTGTATACTATAGGTAGGTATGAGAATTGGATTCGGGTCCAACGATGATGATGACGAAAACGATGAATTCCCTCTTGGTCGGGATTATTGGAATCAAGATGAAAATAGTTCTATTTATAAAAGTGACCCGTATGAATCAACAATGTATGTTCCATTTACAGAAAGAACCGTCGAATTCGGTTTTCTCAATGGAACCTCAAAAACAATTACATTTGATGAATCAGATAGATTTGATAATCCGAAACAAGAAGAAGTAGGAAATATTCACCGAGAAAAATACTATAAATTTGACGATATCTCATTTGGGTACTTTAGAAATAGACCATATAAAAATATTGCTGACTTTATGCTATCTACAAGTGACGATAAAAAGCCTGAAATTATGGTCACAACAGCTAATCAAACATATACAGAACCTCAAGAAAAAAGAGATATGGTTGCCGTTATTAAAGCAACAGTCGTAGATATATATACAGGTTCATTGATGAAATGGGAATTAGAAGAGATTCATTCTGTTGAACGCGTTTCAATTGATGATACATATGAAAATGACATTCGATATCCCACGGAAGGAGCTATCCCAGAATATATGAATGAATCATGAATTAATACTCCATTTTTCACTTAAATAATTTTCTACCGCTGATACATTAGGTATAGATTTATATATTAATATTTCTCCCACGTCAACAGATGCATAACGATTATCTGTAATTGATGCACCAATCGTTAAACCATCTTATCAGGTTCTATCATTATATTATATAATAAGTTATATGACAAATATTTTATTGAATACCTGTTATTTATAATCTGATTTCGGAATATTTATAAATAACTGTATTTAAAATATAGTATGGAACAAAGTTCTTCGTCAGATAATGACGGATTTCCACTTGGACGAGATTATTGGAATAAAAACCCTGAAAATAATTCATATGTAAGTGAAAAGTATGAATCAACGATACATATTCCATTTATAGAACGGACCATCGAAATTAATTTTGTAAATGGTGGCTCAAAAACAATCACATATGACTCGTCTGAATACTTCGAAAATCCTGTTGAAGAAAATAAAGAGAATATTCATCAAGAATATTACTTTAATGAATTCAATGATGTAAAAACATTTTATACACCGGGTCGTTATGATAGACTTAAGCTTCATAACAATAATAGTAATGATAATGCAGAATATACTATTACAACAAATAATCATACATATACAAGATTAAAAAATGAAAGAGAGATGGTTGCTGTTATTAAAGTAAGCGTTAAAGATTATCTACATCGTGGTATTTCGAGATGGCACGTAGATGAACTTCAATCTATCGAACGCAAGTATCGATATAAAATTGATGAGTTAGGAAAACGTTATCCTACGGAAGGAGCTATTCCACACTATGTAGATAAATTGTAAATTTATTACTAAATGTAAAAATCATAAATCAGAATTTATTTATAAAATAGTACGGTATATATTGTGTATAGTCTTTACAAAGAAGTACGTTGGCCAGCTTCATCTCGAATTTGATGTCTACGCATATAATATATAATAGTAAAATACAATTATAAAACTTCGGTTATAATTGCATATAATTAGAAATATTTCTTATATATATTTAAAATTTTAACTCGGAACGATTCGTATAATTTACCCAATGGACCACGATTTGATTGAACGAATTTATCATTTTTATCCATAATATATTAAAAGTTACAGAGTTTTATTAAATTTATCCTTTTCTTCTATGTAATCTGGGCTTTTACCTTTAATTTCAACGATATCATCCTTATGAATCCGCCCATCAAGACCGCAAATAACGTGTTCTTGTTCAACGTGTTTAACAACGGTTTTATATTTTTGAATTCTCGTGCGCGGAAATGTTTTTTTCTTTTCAAAAACAATAATATCTCCACGCGTAGGGTTCTTCATCATAATAACTAATATACATTCCATATATAATAAATATAACGATTCGTCTCTAAAAACCAGATAATAGTCTTCTAAAAGCTATATAATAAGCTTTAACTATGGATAGAACAATGTACTAATATGGTTGAAAACGTTGACCAAGAAGATTGGAGTGGTGTATACTACGACGGAACTGTTGGTGAATTCTACATGATGGATGTTCGTGATGGGGGTGTTGTTCTCATTAACCCGTTTGTTGGTGATGAGGTAGAAACGCTGTCATTCGATGAATTCCTTGACCTTGAGATTGAAGGTTCCTTCCAAGAAGTTTCTAAGGATGTTGTGCGGGACCCGTCTAGTCTCGTGGAAGAACTAATCCATGAAGCCAACAACGCTATTAGCGGAGATAGTAGCGGATTCCATAACTATATGCCATGGAACGTTGACTTTGCGATTACAGCAACAAATGTTTCGAATGATGATGATGCACCATATATGCAGACGGTAGATTAGTTAAGAAATATAAATTAATTTTTACTATTAATATATAGTATTATTACCACATATTAATAGTAATATTACTAAATAAATATAGTAAATTATTATCTCTTAAACTGACTAGGATTAAAATGTAATGAGCAATAAGCTTTCTTCGTCTCTATATCTACTGATGTAACTAATCCGTGTGTGTATGTTCTTCTACAAAGTAATACGGTTTTAATTTTACATTATTTGCATTTGGTTGCGTTACTTGAGATGCCTGTGATTTACCACATTCATCACAAGGTATTTTTGATTGTCTATTGTATTCTAGCTCTGCATCTGTTGTTACCAATGGTCTTCGTATAAATCTATGTCTATCTTTACGGATAAGCGTATTATTCCTAGATATGATATCTAATAAACTATATGACACATAACCTTTCGATTTGTATTTGTTTATTTCATTTGATACTAACAAATACGTTAGAGAAACTATAGGTATAATAATAGCTGGTAGAATAAAAACAATAAACTTTTCCGCGTTTGAAATATTTGCATATGATGTATCGAAACCTATGAATATATGATTTAGAATTAAAATTGAGAACATATAACTTAGTAAAGTATGTACGAACACGCGGAAATTTCGCATCGAATTTGCCAACTTCATACAGATTAATATATCTCGGTATTAAAAAATCTTTTTAGATACATTAATTATTACATTTCTTAATTTATTATTCTATATTGACTTTACAGTTTAATATGGGGAAGAAATATATTCATACATAAACACTATTAAACAATGAATAGAAGACGTTTTCTTTTATATGGTGGATTATTAACAGGTTCTGTATATAGTTCATATTATTGGTATATACAGAGAAATAATATAAACCGAAATATAGCTTACGGAACAAGTAATGGAGAAGTATATGTTCATTCGATATTTGATTCAAAAATTCAGACGAAACTAGAACACCAAAAAATGCGCGTATACTCTGTTACATTTTCACCAGATGGTTCTAAAATAGCATACGGATTAGATAATGGTAACGTGTATATATATTCAACAAAAGATTGGAAATTAGATACAAAAATATCACAAACACAAGGTAAAATACGGTCTATCGTGTTTTCACCAGATAGTTCTAAAATTGCGTATGGCGGAGATGATAATATCCTATATATACATACGACAGATGGTTGGAAATTACAGAAAAAAATTACGAATTCAAACGAGAATATTTGGTCTATTGAATTTTCACCAGATGGTTCTAAGATTGCGTATAGTGGTACAGACGGATATGTATATATACATTCAATAGGTGATTGGAAATTATCTAATGAAATTAACGGTACAAAATCCACAATATACTCTGTTGTTTTTTCGGTGGACGGTTCTAAAATTATATTTAGTGATACTTACGGAGATGCGTATGTTTATTCTACCGATACATGGAATATTGAGAATAAAATAGATGTAGCTATGGATGCTATCTTATCGATAGATATATCCTCAGATGGCTCTCTAATGGCTTTTGGGTCCCGTGATGGAACAGCTTATATTTATGAGACAAATACATGGGCTTTGGTAAAAAAGCTCACAGAAG
>Ga0075134_100533_pt1 | contig 12903 bp, 15 predicted proteins | sample AntRauMetaRauer3_FD_69803 | JGI IMG/M metagenome (GOLD analysis project Ga0075134, IMG submission 69803) | Saline lake microbial communities from Rauer Lake, Antarctica, in enrichment culture - Antartic Rauer Lake 3 Metagenome Rauer3 | ecosystem: Environmental > Aquatic > Non-marine Saline and...
GTCGGGGATCGCGTCCGGATCGATCTCATCGTTCGCGGCCTCGTGGTGGCCGCCGCCGCTATCGTCCTCGCCGTCGTTTTTGAGCGCATTACGCGTAACGAACACGCCGATTGTGCCCAGCAGGGCGACGTACGTGACGCCGATAACGCCGCTGGCGAGGCCCAGGTCCTCGAGGTAGAACACCCCGATTCGGCCGATCTCGATGCCGACCGACGTTCCGACGATCATCAACCCGCCGAGTTTGTAATCGACCTGTCCCAAGTCGTGGTGTTTCAGCGTCGCTATCACGGCCGTCCCGAAGACGAACGCCATCCCGCTCCCGACGGCGACTCTGGCGGGGTATCCCATCACGAGTAACGCGGGCGTGACGAGGAACGACCCGCCCATGCCGAAGAAGCCGAACAGGACCCCGACCATGAAGCCAAAGCCCACGAACAGTACGAGTGTCATCAGTGCGATTCCGAATAGCTCCATCTATGCGTGTTTGATTTTTTCGACGACTGGCATTGCGACTCGCTCGAGTCCCCCGTACGCCACGTAGAGGACGAACGCTTCGAGGAGGACGGCGCCGACGAGCGCGCCTGCTTGTACTGCTGGCGAATACGCGGCAAGGTCGATCATCGCGATCGACCACCACCGTTCGGTTGTGTGCGTATCATGGTTTTCTACTCAGTATCGAATACCCGGAGGAGGGGTATAACGCTTTTGGGATTCACGCACAATATTACTGTGGTCAATCTCACGGCTAACCTACGGAGATATTCAAATAACTTATGGAGATATATACTTCGTTCGACGACCGGCCTGTACAGTTCGGGCGCGGTCGAATCGACTACGTCGCGCGGTTCCATCGTTCAGATCAGCGGAGTGTTATGGCTGATAGTTGCCGGTGACCGGATCGCCGTCTCCATCGGTCGCAACCGATAGCTCGGATTTGGTATTGGTAACCACAAACAATATTATGGCGTCGGTCCTACGAGTAGTATGAAAGCGATCTGTGCGACCGACCTCTCCGCCGCCAGTGAGGCGACGATCGAGAACGAGACCTGCCTCGAGTGTCTCGGCCGAATCGGCGTCGAGGAGATCCACCTCGTGACCGTGATCTCGTCGAACGTCCACGCGGGCATGCCCGGGATGGACTTCGAGAAACGACGCGAGCAGGCGCTTGGGCGCTACCGCCGCGTCATCGAAGACGCGGGCTTCGACGTCGAATCACACGTCGTCCGCGGCACGCCCCACCGACGCATCAACGGGATCGCAGGGGCGGTCGGTGCCAGCCTCACGGTCGTCGGCTCGCGGGGAAAGAGCCCGCTCGAGAACCGCGTCATCGGCTCGACCGCGCGCAACCTCGCACGGACGACGGTCGTCCCGCTGCTGGTCAACCGGATCGAACGCGAGGCGGACGAGCCGGACGTCGTCCGCGAACACCTGTTTCAGCGGATGCTGTACGCGACGGACTTCTCGGAGAACGCCGAGCGGGCGTTCGAGGCCTTCTCGTACCTCCGTCACGCGACGCGGGAGGCCACGCTGGTTCACGTCGAAACGCCGAAGGATCCGGAACTTCCGGAGGACGCCGACCCCAACGCGCGACTGGCGGAGCTGGCGACCCAACTCGAGGAGTGGGGGATCGAGACGCGAACAGCGGTCCGTCAGGGTGATCCAGCAGACGAGATCCTCGCCGCGGAAGACGAGTACGAGCCGACGTCGATCCTCATCGGCTCGCGCGGGCACAGCAGGCTCCGACGACTGTTGCTCGGGAGCGTCTCTGAAGACATCGTCGCACGGGCGGACGGGAACGTTCTGCTCGTCCCACCGGACCGGATGGCCTGACACCGGAGGTGAGCTGGACCTGACTAATCGGGCCGTAAACGTTCATCGACCGCGTCCGAGGGCGTCGGCGCGTTCCCCCGCAAATCAGTGGGCGATCGTACTCTCGGCGCGGTGCAAGACGCCGCTACAGGTGGACTTGGTCACTCCGAGCGCCGACGCGACGTCCGTCAGCGTCGCTTCACGAGGTACGTCGTAGTACCCTGCCTCGAGAGCGGTACGGAAGACCTCGAGCTGTCGATCCGTCAGCGGATTCTCCGGGCGGCTCGCGTCGACGGCGCGGACGTAATCGATGCGATTTGAGTCGCGCAGCGCGTACCGGAGTTCGGTTAACAGGGTTTTCGTCCCTGCTTGGACGACGTCGGTCGCGGCGAAGTCGCCCGGGATCTCGCCCTCGTAGTCGTCCGGCAGGATCAGGTACGACCGCGCGTCGGTGCCGTTGAACTGATTCCCGGCGTAGAGAGGGTAGATCCCGTACTGGTCCATCAACTCTAACGAGAAGTAGCGGTCGGTGACCTCGGGCATCTCGATGACGACGGGTTCGTCCTGCAGGTCGAGAAAGCCCTGCCCGTACAGGGTGGTGGCGTTCGGACTGACGACAGCCGTGAAGTCGGCCGTTATCGGTCGGCCCTCGTTGGGATAGTACAACCGATTGACGCCCACGAAGAAGTCGCTGTCTTCCTTCTGCGTGTAGTTGAAGCGCGTCACGTAGAAGATGACCTGCTGGAGTCCGTAGCGGTACGCCTCCTCTGCGATCGATGCCACACTGGTCTCTGTGCCGTTGCCCTGACTTTCTCCGGACTTTCGATCGGCGTCGACTGTCCGCGTCACCGTCGATCCACCGAGTGCGAGTCCGCCTGCGACGAGTCCCCCTCTCCGGAGCGCCTCGCGGCGCGTCAGCGTTTGGGGACAGAATAGGCGCACTCCGTCATCCGTCCCGTCTGAATCCGGGGTGCCCTGGTGAGTACGCGCCCCGAAAAGCGTGTTTCGGCGGGTTGCTCGCAACGGTTCGGCGTCCTGTTCCCCAGTCGTGTGGTATGGCTCGTTACTCATGGTTCATGCCTCTCTGAGTGGCCCACAGCGGCGCTGTTGGAGCTGGCTCATATGTTCGCACAGCAATACACTATATAAGTAATTATCCGGTCGACAACATAATTTATAGATATAGCTATTGTGTGAGGAAGCTGATAAACTCTCTTTCATCACTCTACTCTCTGGCTACCAACACCGAGCGAACCGATCGGTCCTTTGCCGGGGCAGGCCACATTGCATCGTGCTCTGTACTCATCACGGCTCCGCCAACATCACCGATAGCTGATGAAAGTAGCGGCGTCAGGTGCCCCATCCGTGTCCTTATTTCGACAGTAGCGTTCGTTGGGGCGATCGAACCGGCTGCGTCAACTGCTCGTACTCGCCGTTCTCCTCACCGCCGTACAGCGCGGAAGCCCACGGCGTTAGCCGTGGGAGGACGCGCGTACCCTCCAAGCGACTTCGTGTCGGAGTGGAACACACGTCCCACTGGCCCAGAAGTGGTCGGTGGGACGGGCTGTCCGTCAGCCAGCCCCGAAGTCGGGGCTGATGAACGCACCGCTCCGACTCCCGTGCAGGCAGCCCCTGAGAAAGCCCCTTCTGAGAAAGGAAGGGGCGTGGGGCTTTCGTGTGGGTGCGCGAAGTGTAAGAGTCCACCGACAAGCCCACCGCTTCAGCGGCGGGTAGCTGACCAACAACAACTCCGTCGGGTGACGGTGGTGAGGGGAGTGGTATCTCGACTTCTCTATCAGGTACGTTGGAGATGTGAGTACACACCTTGTCTCGCCAGTCGCTGACGAATCGACGTAGCTGACCACGTCCCGGTTATTTGACGATCAAAAGCATGAGGCTACTCAATGACCCCAGATGGGACCCCTTCAGATGAGAATACGTCTCTGTCGGAGGAGTTACGGACTGGGGTACGGTACTGGGCCCCAGCAATCGCCGTGAGTCTGACGACGTTCATCCTGGTCGTCAACGCTTCCTTGATGAACGTGGCGATCCCCACGATGGTAGACGAGTTCGATACCACGGTCACCGTGATTCAAGGGGCGGTTTCACTCTACTCGCTGGTGATAGCTGCGCTGGTTCTCCCAGCCGGTACGCTGCCGTCTCGGCATAGCACGAAGCGTGTAATGACAGTTGCGTTGATCGTCTATGCCGGTGGGACGCTGGTGGCGTCGATTAGCTGGAACACGACGACCCTCTATATCGGCTGGTCGCTCATCGAGGGTTCCGCGGCCGCTGTGTTATTTCCCCTGACGTTCACTGTATTGACAGTCAGTTACGACGACGATGACCGGGCGAAGGCTTTCGGTCTATTGGCTGGCGTGCACGGGGTTGGATCGACGCTTGGACCGATTATCGGTGGCGCACTAACCACGTACGCAAGTTGGCGGTGGGGATTTTCGCTCCAGATCATCGGTGTAGGTGTTATTCTCTTTTTCGTTCGGTACGTGACGCCGAACCCGCTGTCGGAAACGCGCAGTTCGCTGGATAAAGGTGGGACAGTGCTGTCTATCGTCGGTGCGACGTCGCTCGTCACTGGATTCCTTCTGAGCGGGAAGTACGGGTGGTTAGTCGGACGGCGGCCCTTTTCCGTCGGCGAGATGCAGTTCAATCCGTTTGGAACATCGCCGGCGATCTGGTTTCTCGGGGTCGGACTTCTCGTGCTCGCCGCGTTCGTTCAGTACGAACGCCGAATGGAACGTGCTGGGAAGTCGCCGCTCGTTCCGCTGCATGTACTGACGAACCGCCCTTTTTTGGCCGGTGTTATCACGTACAATATTCGCTCGATAGTCTCGGCCGGCTTCATGTTTATCTTCCCGGTCTATCTCCAGGCAGTACTCGGATACACCGCCTTCGAAACTGGGCTCGCGTTGTTGCCGTATTCTATTGCGTCGATCCTCTTTGCGACGTTTACGGTCAGCTGGCGGAAGTACATCTCGCCAAAGACGCTCGTCCAGATCGGTATCGTGTGTATGGGCTCTGGACTGTTGGTGTTGTACGAGCAGACAGGCCCCGGTCAGACGATCGGCACGATGCTTATTCCAGTGGCGCTTTACGGAGCCGGTGTCGGACTCATTGTGGCACAGATCAGCAATATGACCATGTCGGCTGTCCCGACCGCGAACTCCCCCGAGGCATCCGGCGTCCTGAACGTGAGCAGTTCGATCGGATTTTCCCTGGGGACAGCAGTCATTGGCTCGTTCTTTCTCGGACAGTTCTACGGGAGTGTCGTCGATGGGGTACTACGAGCAGAACACGTGACCGTTTCAGCGGAGCAACGAAATGATCTGGTGATCGCTCTCGAGGATGCAGCAGAGACAGCGACCGAAGCCACGCAACAACAGTTCCTGAACCGACTCACTCCGACGCAACGACAGTTGCTCGAGGGTATCTTCGAGACTGCGATGTTCGACGCCCAACGGGCGACGCTGCTCCTCCTCGTATTGGTCGTATTGCTCCTGCTCATTGCATCGACGTTCTTGCCGCGGCAGATACCGGAAGCCGATGACCGAACCGACGACCCCAAATCGCCCCGGACTTCGACACGTGAAACTTCTGAAACAGCCGCGGAGGACTAACCGAAGACATCAATCCGGCCACCTCGGATGCGAGCCGTCATCCGTTCGGACGGCTCTGTGAGGTTCGAGAGACCGCAGAAACGGAATCCCTACCGGGGGCCGAAAAGTATCTTTCCGGTGTCGTGGCTGAGTGTCTTTCCGAGTACTGTTTTGTGAGTTCGTATACACTTATCCGAACAGGCTCTGCAGCGTCAGGATGATAAAGAGTGCAATCACCGCTTCGGAGATGATCCACGAGTTGTCGTTCATCCAGTCGCGGATCTCTGGGAGCGTGGCTTCCGCTCGCTCGCCCAGCACGAACACACCGAGCGACGGAAGCGCCAAGATGAAGAGCGTGAGCAGGACGAATCCCGCCGCGTCTGTGACCGGGTTGCCGTTCGCTGCGAGGTAGGTGCCGACGCTCATCGAAGTAACGATGTCGGTCGGAAAGAAGCCCAAGAGGAGGAACCCAAGTCGAAATGACAACCGCGGCGTCGCGGTGGTCAACTTCCCCATCCACGCCGGTGGCTCCGCCATATTCCGCTTCCGGTAGGTATCCACTGCCGCGTAGAGGAGGAGAACGAGAACGACGACGTGGAGCAGTTGCTTCGCGCTCGCACCGAGCAGACCGCCACCACCACCACCGAGACTGTTCCCGAGGAGGTACGCGACGACGACGACGAGACTAATAGAGAGGGCCGCACCGAAGACGTACGCTGTCGAGTTTGCCCGCCACTTCTCGCTCGTGGCGAGGAAGATGGGCGAGAGTATCTGCGGACCCGCGATCATCACGATGGCCAACGGGAGCACCTGCACGAGACTCATGGCTCGTGCTCGTTGTGATCCGATTCGCTCTGTCGACCAGCACCTCTCCGTTCGGGAACGTATATGCTATACACAATCATCGCGCTTCTCTCAGGGAGTAGTAAGCCGGCAAAGGCAATTAGTGTTGTTGGGTTATCACAACCACCCTTGTTTCTTACAAGTACTCCGTTCGCTTGCGGTTACTCCGCTGCCAATCGGACCCAGCGCCGCAGCGAGCACGTTGATGGGAGGATGGGCGTTTCGAGAGAAGGTGCCTTCTCGGGTCATTTTGTCACCTTGGCGGCGGAGATGGAGTCTCACGCCGATATAGATTACCCCGTTCCGATGTCGGTCCGATCGGTCTCGGACGGGGGGATGTCCTCCTGATTCCCGACGTTCTCAGCGAACTCGTCGAGCGTGTGTTCGGGCTCGATTTCGACGCGCTCGCGCTCGGGATTGGCTGTGACGACGGCGAACAGTACCGCCGATGGGATCGCCAATCCGCTGGGCGCGACGACGTTAAACAGCGTATAGACGATCGCTCGTCGTAACGACGGCGAGTTGTTGCTGACAGCGATCGTAACGATGCCTGTCCAGACGCCGATCGAACGGGGTGGGCAGCGCGTCATCGAGGAACTAACCATGCTTGCTGATGCGATGGAGTACGTTCCGGATGACGTCCCAGCACACCGAAGCGTCACCGTCGGTCGGACGCCCGGTCGCAGTATCGTCGATCTCACGCGACAGTACGACAGCGAAGCGGTCGTTCTCGGTTGGCGCGGACGACGAAAGCCCATCACTGGCGCAGTGCTCGGATCGACGATCGACCACGTCGTCGAGAACGCGCCGTGCGACGTCGTGGTGGCGAAAACCGTCGGTCCGGTCGAACCGCGGTCGATCCTCGTTCCGACCGACGGCGGTCCGCACGCGACGTACGCGGAACAACTCGCCGGGTCGCTCGCCAGCGAACACGGGGCGAATCTGACGATATTGAACGTCGCGACCGGAGACAGGGACGATGCGGAGACGTTCGTTCGGGACCGACAGGCCGCGCTCGAGCGAGCCGGACTCGAGATCGAGTCGGTAGTCCTTCCTGATGGTGATGTCGCTCGGGCAATTCTCGAGTACGCCGAGGAGAACAATTTCGACACGATCGTCGCCGGAGCGGCGCAGGCGGGTCTCGTCCCACAAACGCTCTTCGGAGACATCGCTGAAGAAGTCGGCGAGCGATTCGGGGAAGAGGTGTTGATGGTTCGGAAGTACCGATTCGTTCGATCTGTTGCTGTCAGGTGGGCACACAAATGGTTCGCCAGTCACCCGGCGCCGGAAAATCGAAGCGAGAACTTTCAGGCGCAAGATTTCCCACAAGAGGACGAATCCACCGACGGTGACGATCGACAGCAGTAACTGGAGGGATGCAACGATTCTGAAGTAGTTGCGCAGGCCGGACATCGACTCGACCAGAACGCTGACTGGGGAATCGATCTTCGATTCGGTACTCTACCTTGCGAGCATGCATAGCACTGCACCCCCGAAGCGACGGCAAGCCACGAGATCGCAACGAACAGCATCGCGTCGTGGCTTTACAGTTGTGGTTCGGGGTGAGTCGCCTGAGACCGTGACTGAGGACTATAATGAGGCGTAGAACCGCGACGAACGAATATGGCGATCATCGTAGATGAGCGTGACAGCAATCGGTACTATGAGGAGGACGGCATGATATTTCAGGATACTTTCAACAAGCGCGAAATATGCACAATAATATGTCATGACTCCTATAGAATGTCCGGGCGATTTACCCCGACTCATTCCCCAACGCTTGTTTGGCTAGGTACCGACACTGCTCGACAAAGTCGAGGAGATCGACTTCTAGAGACAGCATCAATTTCCTCGGCTTCGTCCTTCTAACCCGTGATATAAGTCGAATGGTCCGCTATTCAACACAGTAATTCATTCTATTTTAGAACTATGTGAAGGACTAGTTGAGCGTGTATGTTTATAATTCCTAAACATACGACCATTACATACGGCTATCGGAAAGGTGAATCGGTACTAGATCGTTAGCGTTCTGCTATCATCTTCACTTTCTGCAACTTTGCCTGATTCTTACATTGAACTCGATGGTATGTCCTTTCTCAGATGAACCGAAGACAGGTCGTGCAACTAGTTGCATTGGGAGGTCTTACTCTCCCGCTCGCTGGCTGCACGAACAATGCGGCTGAGGATGATGAGAACGAGGAGAATGACACTGCTGATGGCAACGGAAACGGTACGGTGAATGAAGAGGAGGAAGAGACTCCGGACGGACCAGAGGAGCAAAAGTTATCCGGCACAGGACCGGAGGCCAGCAACGACGTCTCTATTCAGGGCGGTCTCATCGTTGTTGACGCCACGCATGAAGGGGAAGATGACTTTGAAGTCCGTCTCATTCCTGAGAACAGCGACGCTGGCAAGGTGTTTGCCGACTCATCAGGAACATACGCGGGACAGACGGCCCGCCATATCGGTGAAGGGACATACCAACTTAGCGTCGTCGCCGATGGTGGCTGGGAGGTAACCATCAAACAGCCACGTCCGACCAGTGGAGAAAGCCCGCCCCTCTCCATCAACGGCACTGGAAATGAAGTCCACGGTCCCTTTGAGTTCGCGGGCTCCCACCAGCCCTCCGGCGACTACGATGGGGAGCGCATTAGTGTCAATGTCCTCTCGCCGACTGGTGACTCCCGCGCGTTTGTGTTTCACGAAGACAGCATCAACAATCCATCTGCGTTTGATTATGAGGACGTCGGCTATATAGAGATTAAATCTGACGGCGAGTGGTCGATCGAGATCGAATAGCTCCTATCTCTGTTATAGAGTTATCTGCAATTCACACAGCGGAGATATTCGACAATCGTTTTTGGAGCTATCAAGTAGTCGATGGCTGCAGTAATTTAGTCACAGCAATCGGCTTCCTTTATTCTCATCGCAGTCGCTGTCCCTATGATCGCCAGCGCAACCGCCAACGCATTGCGGACGATGCGGGGTGAGAGGTACCGGTTCACGCGGACGGCATCGCGCTCAAACACCTCCGGGAACTGCGACGGCAGCCTGACGCCGACCATGATGACGAGGATAAACATCGTCACAACGGCGAGCGTGACGCCGCTAGCCAGGACTTGGAGCGGGACGTTCAGGAACACCGTCGCCACCGACGCGGCATACAGGACTGGGTGCACATAGATCGGTTCTCTGTTTCGGATCTCTCAACCGACCCAGCGCGGGAGAATACCGTCCGTAGTGGCAGCCTTCAGCAGACGGATGTACTCGGCCAGACAGCCGATGACAGTCGTGATACCCGCAAGCGCCGGCGCCGACAACCACCAACAGTTCGGCGCTGAGGTGCTGCCGAGTGACGTACGCCAGCGTCTGTCCAGCAAGGTCGGTTTGCGAGACTAATCCAACGCTGATGAGCGTTATCAGGAAGACAGCGGCGATGTTCGTGAACGCGGCGAACGCAATGGATCGGTCGGTAATGCGTTCGGGGTTTTCGACCTCCCCACGTAGTCGATGGCAAAGAAAGTCGACCCGGAGACAGGGTATAACAGGGCGAACCCGGCTATCAGTGATGAAGTGTTCGTCTGCGTGAAGCCTATCAGTCGGGATGGGTCGACCTGGAAAGCGCCCGGGACAAGGATGATGGCTAACGAGAATAGGAGGTGTGTCGAGCAGATGAACTCTGCCTATTCAACCAGTCTGAGACCAAGCTAAACGATACCGAAGGCCAGCGTGAGTAGATACTGAAGGATGACAAATTCACCGAGAGTCGATAACGATCAGGTAGCTAGCTATAGTAACAACTGCAACTATTTACACACTGGTCACACAGCCGTCGTGCGATCAGGTGTGCATTGACTTGCAGTGGCTACTATAGGCGACGAACTGGCCGCCGTGTCTGTTCTCGGGGGGAGTAACCTCGCTGGATAGTGGTAGTGGGTGCCTGACACTGACCAGGCCGTAAGTGATTCAACTACCCATACTCCAATAGTTACAATTGCCGACTAAAACCGTACCGGGGATCAACCTACTTGGCGTCCTCGAGCACGCCAGCCTTCTTGAGTTCGTCGCGGACGATCACGCGGATATCGGCCTCACTCCGACCGGTATCGTTCCGCGCAGCGGCGACTTCCTCGTTCAGCGCGGCCATGGCCCCGAAGACGTCCTCGAGTTGGTCGTAGGCGTTCTCGTGGTTGCTCTCGAACATCTCAGCGGGTTTTTGCGCGTTTAGCACATCATGTCTGAAGGATTTCAATAAGGTCGGTCAGTCTTGCCTTGGCTGTGTACCTTGAATAGGTGTTTCTGTTACTACAATTTTCATACCGCTCAATCAGACTGGTTCGATTTGAAATGGATTCTATGCGAAATCCGCCCTTTATGATTCACAATATCATCTGCCTATTCCATCGGACAGAAACTGTCGAGTCTGTTCGGTACAAATAAATCGGTTATCTGGATCATCACAATATAAAAATGAGTGTCATGACCAAGAAATTCTTGTAGTGAAAGTAACAACCCCAGCGGCTAGAATAATTATTTGTCGAACACACCTGTACACCCTGTAGATGGTTGAGACCGTTCTGGTAGTGGGTGTTGTTGCTTCAATCTTCGTCGGCTTTAACATCGGAGGTTCGTCAACCGGGATTGCATGGGGTCCCGCCGTTGGTGCTGGTTTGATCAAGAAAGCGACGGCGGCGGGGATCATGACGTTCTTTGTCTTTCTTGGTGGATGGACTGTTGGCCGGAACGTGATGAATACGCTGACTGAGGGGATCATCACGATTGAAATTTCGCTCGCGGCTGGCATCGCCATCCTCTTTTTCATCGGACTTGGCATCCTCGTCGCCAACATTTTCGGTGTACCCGTGCCGACCTCTATGACGACCGTCGGGGCGATTGTAGGGCTGGGATTGGCGACAGACGCCCTCAACTATGAGACCATCGCGTGGATCCTCTCGTGGTGGATCTTCGCGCCTATCGCTGGCTTCTGGATCGGGGCCACAATCGGCCGATACATCTACTCGGATCTAAGTCGGCGAGTCCAGATCGAAACCTCCGAAGGGCCCCTCTTTGTCCTTGATCACGGTAGGGGGCTTCCAAAGCCATCCCTCGGCCCCAACACGACCTGGGGTGAAGTCGGCGGCACAGCAGGGGTCGTTGTCATCGGCTGTTATATGGCGTTCAGCGCCGGCGCAAGCAACGTCCCGAACGCCGCCGCGCCACTGGTTAGTGGTGGGACACTGACGGCGGAGCCTGCGATACTCATTGCAACGTTCGCAATCGGCTTTGGCGGATTCACTATTGCCCGCAGGACGATGGAATCGGTTGGGAGCGATCTCAGTGACATGCCCCTCCTGGCTGCACTGATCGTGATGGTTACGGCTGCGACAATCACGACCGGCCTCTCGTACATTGGTATCCCGATCAGCCTCGTAATGGCGTCCGTAATGGCGATTGTCGGACTCGGCTGGGGACGAGCAACTCGGCCGATCACCGCCCGGGAAGCACTCACTGGCGAGACAGCAGACACTGAGATAGCGATGGGAGCGCTGACGGCCGAGGACGAAGTCGAGGAGGTGCCACCAATTGGCGAACCAGAGCCCGAAGAAGCGCTCGATGCAAACGAACTTTTCAAACCACGGGCCGTCATCAGGTACGTTTCGATGTGGATTATCGGACCGTCGATGTCCACAATCCTGGCATACGGGTTCTTCCTTCTCGTCCCAGGGATCACATGACGCACGGGAAGCGCTATCGTCCTCTGAGTCATTATCACCCCCGGACTTATTCACCGGCCCAGTGTAGTTGTTGTATGATTTCACGGATTCTCGTTCCGATGGACGACTCAGAGATGGCGGAACAGGCTCTCACATATGCTCTCGACAATCACCCCGAAGCCAACATTACCGTGCTCCACGCGGTTGGCGGTCCGACGATAATGATGGGGCAGGCGGTGGGACTCGCTCTCGAAGAAAATCTCGACGAGGCGGCTGCCGAACGCGCCGAGCCTGTCTTCGAGCGGGCGCGCGAGGTCGCGGCCGATCGGGACCGACAAATCAACACAGTCGTGGAAATCGGTCACCCGGTTCGGCCGATCGTTGATCGTGCTAACAATTATGACACGATCATACTCGGGAGCCACGGGAAACACAGTGAAGGGGTGACTCGTCAGTTTCTCGTGGGGAACGTTGCCAAGACGGTGTTCCAGCGGGCGTCGGTGCCGGTGACGTTCGTGCGGTAGCGGCCCTCCTTCAGCGTCAGCCTGCGCCATTAATGCGGCCCGAGGACTGAACGGGACTGGTTGACGACACCTGATATATCCTCGCTCACGCCGATGGCGAGTGTTGCCTATACGAGCCTTGGTATTCAAGCACAGCTCTACTGTCATCGATGACACCTGATATCTGGACATGTGTTATGTTCTCGCACGTAGTTGCCGTTCAGTACAGGTGGTGCAATTATTGGGCTAGCGATTCGTCTCTCCAATCACTGTCAAAAACGATGTTCTCAGTATAGAGGATGGGCCTTGTTTAGACGCTCAAACGTTCGCAGTGTAGAGTCAATCGAACTCATATCGCCGTGCTAGTAGCTCGGGGAAAATACCACATCTACTAGGAAGTGAAGCGGGACGGGTTCGTTG
>Ga0075134_100554_pt1 | contig 12573 bp, 12 predicted proteins | sample AntRauMetaRauer3_FD_69803 | JGI IMG/M metagenome (GOLD analysis project Ga0075134, IMG submission 69803) | Saline lake microbial communities from Rauer Lake, Antarctica, in enrichment culture - Antartic Rauer Lake 3 Metagenome Rauer3 | ecosystem: Environmental > Aquatic > Non-marine Saline and...
CAGCTCTCCGTCGATCCGTCCGTAATTCTCTCGTCGAGACCGTCAGTACAACCGCTTCGACACAGAACTCAGGCCGCAGAAACAGCTAGCCGAGGATGCTTTGTGAGGTACTGAGTATTACGACTTAGACTCGATTTGTTTTCCTGATCAGGTGGGTGAATTCGACAATGATTCAGCCTATCGCTCCTGTCCGGGCAGCACAAACGCTTATACTAACGGGAATTAGTGAAGAGGATATGTCGGTACTGGAAATCGACGTAGACGGTAGAACGTTCGTGGGAGAGTTGTTCGAGGATCTGGCACCTGCTTCCATCAAAGCGATGAGAGACTTCCTGCCACACGAATCTGAAATAATGCACGTTCGCTGGAGTGGGCATGCAGTGTGGGTGAATATCGACGAGATAGAGTTGCCAGAAATACCACGAGAGAACCATACTGTCTACCCCTCTCGCGGTGACATTCTATTATATCCCGGCTATCGGAACGAGCAGGAGATTCTACTCGCCTGTGGGCCAACGTGCTTCAAGAGTCCGGCTGGGGAGTTGGCAGGCAATCACGTCGCTACCCTCGATGCAACTCCCGAGGAACTCTCCTCGCTTGAAGATATGACGTTAGAGAATGGAAAATACGATGTCTCAATCAGAATCCGGGAGGACTTCGTCGAGGGAGAAGAATGAACGCAAGCCCAACTCTGCAACGGGTTGTCTCGTGCGCCGATATACTGCTTAAGGCCGAGGAGGAAATGGGGGGACCAAGGCTGTCAAGTGCCGGTTTCCGCAGAGAAGTTAACCATGCCGAGTGACACCCTAATACACGGCGGAACGGTCGTAACGGCAGATCGGATGTTCCAATCGGATATCCTCGTCAACGATGGGAAAATCTCCTCGATCACTATCGACGGAAGAAACCATGATGTGGACAAGACAATCGATGCTTCAGGGAAGCTCGTTATGCCAGGAATCGTCGACCCACACGTGCATATTGATGATATGTTCTCGATCGACACCTACGAGACAGCGACGAGAGCGGCAGCGCTCGGCGGCGTGACGACAGTTATTGATTTTGCTTGGCAAGCCTGGGAAGGAGAGACGAGTGCGTGGGAGGAAAAATCGACGCTCCTGGATGGGATTGAAAGGAAACAGCAGAAAGCGGAAGGAGCATACATCGATTTCGGTCTCCATGGCGGAATCACACGTCCAGACCCGGGCGTGTTGGAAGAACTGTCCCAAGCCGTCGCCCGGGGAGTCCCATCTTTCAAGATGTTCACAGCATACGAGATTGGACTTCCAAATGGCTTCATCAACAGGGTGCTTCGAGAACTGGCCGAACTGGACGCGGTTGCCGCATTTCACACGGAGGACGGTTCCGTCTGTGATTCATTAACAGAGCAGTTCAGGCAAGAAGGACGAGGAGAGGCAGTGTGGTACCCGAAATCGCGTCCTCCCTACGCCGAGGCAATGGCCGCCGAAGACGCTGTTCGAATGGCCACAGAAGCCGGGTGCAAATACTACGGCGTCCATACATCCTGTGAGGACGCTGCAGAAGTGTTAGAGTCGTTTCGGCGACAGCACCCGTCGCTCGTTCGCAGTGAGACCTGTACACACTACATTGCGCATGAGGAGTCGATTTACCGTTCTTTCGGCAATCTTCCAATGATTGCTCCTCCAATTCGGTCTGATGCGGATAGGGATGCTTTGTTCACGTATCTCGAACGGGAGGCGCTCGACGTCGTATCGACCGACCATTGTGCGTTCAAACGAGTGGATAAACAAGGTGGTGAGTGGTGGGAGAGCAGCTTTGGTTCGAACAGCCTTCAGACGAGTTTTCCCGTCTTTCACGAGCTGGCAATCAACCAGCGTGATTTCAGCTACCCCTTCCTCGTTGAGAAAATGGCGACAAACCCAGCACGGCTCTTCGGACTATCCGAGAAGGGAACGCTGGCTCCCGGGACGGATGCGGATATCCTCATCTTCGACCCGAGGGTCACATACACGATTGAGGCTGAAGATAACGAATCGCATGCGGACTACTCGCTCTACGAAGACTGGGAACTCACTGGTCGAGTCGAGACAACACTCGTCCGTGGCGAGATCGTAGTCGATGATCACGAAATCAGAGGCTCATCTGGCCACGGGTCGTACGTCGAACGAACAATCCCCTCCTGGCACTCGTGACCCACTTACAGTAATTTTTCATTCATAATTGGTTTATATGGGTCTATTGTATTGATACGAGTATGTCCAGTGTAGAGGGAGTCATACCAGCGAGTCTCGTTCCGTTTAAAGATGACCAGACGATCCATGAATCTGGCTACCAAGACCATATTGCAGAGCTCGCAGGTTACGATGGGGTTGACGGAATTCTCAGTAATGGGCACGCCGGTGAGAGTTACGCGCTTAACACAGCAGAACGGGTGAGACTGGTTGAGCTGGCTACAGACGTAGCGCAAGAGAAACCGGTCTACTCCGGAGTTACTGGAGCCACGACCAGTGAAGTGATCGAGGACGCCTTACATGTACAGGAGGCTGGCGCAGATGCAGTGATGGTTGATCCGCCGACTACTCCTATCCATAGGCGACGGGAGGCCGCACTTCGGTTTTACAAATCCGTCACGGACGCGGTAGACGTCCCTGTCGTTCTCTTCCAGATATCAGCGAGTTCTGATCGTGATTTCCCACCGGAGCTACTTGCGGAATTAGCCGAAATTGAGGGAATCGTCGCTATCAAAGAGGGTGTCTGGGACGTGGACCGTACACAGGAGGACGTATTAGCACTGCGCGAACGAGATGTCGACGTAAAGTATCTCATGGGGAATGACGAGCACCTGTTGCCCTGTTATGCATTAGGTGTAGATGGGACGGTAGTAGAACTGGCTGCCGCAATTCCTGAGGAAGTCATCGAACTCTACACCGCCGTTCAGTCGGGGGACCTGCCACGCGCTCAGGCAGTGCACCAGCGAATCGCTCCCTTCCTGGAAACGATATATCAGCCCCCGAAGCATGATTCGAGTATTCGGCTCAAGGTCGCGTTAGAACTCATGGGACGTCTACCTACATCGATTCCACGGAAACCTGCGCTTCCAATCCCAGATGAGGAACGCGAAGAGATTGAGAGCGCGATGGAACGAACAGGACTTCTCGATTAGGGATATCGTCGTCTCGAGTTCTTCGTCCTTCTTCGTTCTTTCATCGGCGTCTCGAACGATGCAGTAGTTCGAAGAACCGAGTCCGATCTCAACACACGAAGAGGTGCGTTCTTGCGTTAACCCCGACAGGTGTTCCTCTTCTCACACTTCCAGGAATCCGATACCGCGTTTTCGAATCCGATACTACCGGATGTGTAGGAGCGCGAATAGAGGGTGGCGAACTCATTGTCGTCAAACAGCGGCCACTGATCAATTTGAAAAGTGGCGAATTTCCAATCGTGTGAAGGGGTGACGTCCCCGTCCGATATAACCGGAAATGGCGATCTACTCCGGGTCTTGCAGTAATTGAGCCCGCATCTCAAACCTCCTCAGTTCTGGCAGAAAAAGCAGAACAGGAACTGGGCATGGAGTCCGTAATAACCGGAAGGATTATGTGATGGGGTATCAAGGAACGCATACAGAAGGACCCATGAAAACGGTTGCACGTACCTTCGAAATCATCGATACACTTCGAGAACTGAATGGTGCAGGAGTCACCGAACTCTCTGAGGAGTTGGACATCCCGAATAGTACCATCCATGACTACCTCAAGGCGCTTGCCGAGCAGGAATTCCTGGTTCAACGGAACGGCAGGTACGAAGTCACGCTCAAATTCCTTGATTACGGGGGCGCCGTTCGAAAGGAGATGGATATTTATCCTGCAGGATGGCCAGAAGTTCAGGATCTGGCTCTCGAAACAGGGGAACACGCAAACCTCATGATCGAAGAGTTTGGTCGAGGACGGTACATCTACATTGCAGAGGGAGAGGATTCAGCGAAGTTGGATACTTACACCGGTATGGAGATTGACCTCCATACGGCAGCTCTCGGGAAAGCTATCCTCGCCCACTTTCCGGAAGAACGTGTAAAAGAGATAGTAAATTCGCGAGGACTTTCTACCCGAACTCCTAACACAATCGTGGAGAAGAAGAGTCTATTCGAGGAGCTTCAGAAAATCCGGGATCGAGGATACGCTACAGATGATGAGGAACGTGCGGTAGGCGTTCGGTGTATTGCTTCCCCGATCCGAGGGCAGCAAGGAGAGATATATGGGAGTGTAGGCGTCTCTGGCCCAACGAGTCGACTTCAGGGTGAGCGGTTCGAGAGTGAATTACCTGGTATCGTTCAGAGGACTGCCAACCTTATTGAACTAAGCATCGCCAACGCATAGGAAAAAACTTGGACCCCCACGATTATATCCATACGTTTGTAATGCGGGTTTGGAACCCCCTACGAGAGTCCGGACAAAACCGAAGAAAGTGGGTTGACGACGATTAAGAAATCCGGTATTACCGGAAGGGTTCAGGTGTAAATCTGTGAGCCTCGGTCCATCGAAATTCAGGAGGTAAGAGGTACCCTCACATCTTTCTACTAAGCACCTTTTGCGTTGTAGGCGATTCTCGGATAGGTAGAGTCTGAAAGGTCGATTGACGCATCCTGTATGACTTGAGGCCCCCCATAGGAAATTTTATGACGGTGTCAGTAAATCATAGACCAGCATGCAAACGTGTGACATAGCGATAGTTGGTGGTGGTATCTTCGGTTGCTCAATTGCAAAACACCTTGCTGAGAAATCCAACGCCGAGATCTGTCTAATTGAAAAGGAATATCATCTGGCCCAGCATCAGAGCGGGCGAAATTCGGGCACGCTTCATCTTGGAGTCGTCACAGAAGCCGACGTCGAACCAGGCAGCCAGCTGGCTGAGTTCACAATCGAGGGAACACGCCAGTTAAAATCCTATTGTCAGGAACACGACCTACCCCTCCACGACAAAGGGATCATGAAGGTGGGAATCAGTACTGAGGAGCAACAAAAAGTCCGGGAGATGTATGAGTCGGCTTTGCAAGCAGGCGTAGAGGTTGAACTCCTCGAGAGTCAAGAAGAGATCCACGAGATTGAGCCATACATAACCGGAAATAACGCACTCTATTCCCCGGAGTCCGCAACAGTAGATACAGGGCCAATTACGAACAAACTCGCTCAAGAAGCCTACGAAAATGGCGTCGAATTCTATATGGGCTGCCGTGTTGAAAATATCAGTAGAAGTGGTGAGCGTGTGCTCGTCCGAACGAACAAGCAAGATGTCCAGGCTCGCTACATAATCAATGCAGCCGGGGTAAAAGCGCTTGAGTTCGCTCAGATGATGGGTGTCGGGCATGAGTTCCAAGCTATCCCGTTTCGTGGAGTTTACTTCGAGTTGGTTCCAGAACGTCGCTCTTGGGTTAAGTCAAATGTATATCCGACAAATGTAGGACCGAGTTTCCAGGTCGGGGTTCATTTTACTCGCAGACCCGATAATAGGGTCATTGTTGGCCCAACGGGAATGATCGCACTAGGTTCAGAAACATACGGGAAGACAGAATTCAATGTTCGTGAGATTCTAAAAACGGCGTCTTCAAAAAATTTCTGGAACTTTATTGGTTCAAAAGAGACATTAACACTGGCTTGGGACGAACTCAATAAAACGTACCGTAAAAAACCATTTTTACAGAGGTGCCAAAAATTAATCCCTGAAGTTTCAAGTAGTGACATTGAAGAAAGTTATGTTGGAATTTCTCACTGGCTTTTTGATAGAGAGGGGAATCGGATTGGGGATCCGGTTATTGAGATCGGAGAGTTCGCTACTCATCTTATCATGCCCCAGCCCGGATTCACTGCTTCGTTGACTACAGGAGATTACATCTCCGACGGTGTACTCGACAAAGTCGATGGAATCGCCACGTCAGATGTAGTCGATGTGCGAGCAACAGATTAGCGGCATATCGATGCGAGAAACCCAGTGAGGGAACCCGTAAATGCACCTTTGTAGCTTCCTCGTACGGCGAGGTCCATTGCAGCCTCGCCGGAGATACCACCCTAGTCCTTTATCTTCACCTACTCCAAACCATGGTCAACCGGCCGACGATCGATACTGAAGATATGAGCAACGAAAGAATCAAAGACATCACGATAGTCGGTGGAGGAGACGCAGGCCTAATGTCTGGTCTGATATTAGATGAGTTGGTTGATGACATCTCAATCACTGTAATCGACGATTTTAATGAATCACCACCAGAAATTGGTAAAAGTACTACTAATTACATTATCAATACCTTACATAATGTTCTAGGTATCGATAGAAAGAGATTCTTCTCACATGTACGACCAATCTGGAAAGGGTCGGTTTATTTTAAAGACTGGTGCGGACAGGAGTCCTTCCACGTCCCCTTTGATGACCAGGTATTGCAACCAGAGAAGTTTGGCAGCGACGTATTTGAGGAACTGTACTTTCGATATAAACAACGGAAATTTCGGACGGTTGGTGTTGAGATCGCCGAACAGAGATTGTCACCTATCGAGGTAAGTAACGGAAGTGTCAAATCGTACCCTCATGTGGCATATCATTTGGGAGTAAACAAATTAAATCTATTTCTCAGAGATCTCTGTGAAGAACGAGGGATAAGGCTCATTAATGACAGGATTGATGAGGTAGAGCTATCCGGAAATATGATAAGGAAAATTTCCAGTAGCATTGAAGAGTACCATTCTGATTTGTACATTGACGCATCAGGATTTGAGCGCGTGCTCTTTGAGAATTTGAAAGGTGATTTCAAAGAATTTGATATCCCGCTTGATTCAGCTCTTGTAACTAAGGAGCACATAAACCTCTCTGAAGTTGTTCCGGCTACGGTTGTCACTTCTGGAAACTGCGGATGGTTTTGGCAGATTGATACCTTTGACTGGAGAGATCGTGGATACGTGTATTCGTCAGATCACGCATCTCGGGTGGAGGCTCTGAGAGAATTTAATGAAGTAACTGAACCGGAACTCAGTCGAGAGAACACGAGGCACTTTGAATTCGAGTCAGGCTATCATCAGAACGCCTGGGTGATGAACTGCATATCAATTGGCAATGCCCTAGGATTCGTTGAACCTCTCCAGTCAACCGCTCTCACGACAAACGCAATTCTGACAGAAAAGCTTGGGATGCTTATCGCGGATCACAATAGAGTGAATCACCGTGGTGTGCGTGACATCTATAATAAATACGTCCAAAGTATGTGGGAGAATATTTATGACTTTATTAGCATTCATTACCGATATTCATCTGGAAACACAGAATTTTGGGATGATGTCCAGGAAGTAAACAGAGAGGATCGACTGAAGCAGTACTACGATAATTACCAGAACAACGGCTTTTGTTCGTATAAGGATTTCAACCAATGGCAGTTCACAGAGAATACGCACTTCTATCGAATCTTCAACCAGTGGCACTTTTACCGTGTGTTACGCAGTCTCGGCGTTAGGTCAGACTTCTATGAAGATCTTGAAATATCGGTACGCGATAGCATCCGGGCAGATATCGATAAACAGGAGCATATGTTCCAGGAAGATGTAGGTAATAATCTTTCACATGAGGAATTCTATACCGATTTGGTGAAATAATGCCCTCACCAAGAATATCAATCATAATCTCCTTCGATCAATGGTGGCGGAGACACTGCAAATCAGGGAACAGTTAGCCAAGCGCCTCATCACCACACACGTGACATTCACCCTCGTTATTCAGCACGACGGTCTTGACAACCTTCAGAAAGTTATACTTCCGGGCTGATAACCTTTGTCCTGAGTGGGCTGCCCAACGAAGCACTCCAACAGAATCCTGAGATGCGAATGGCCCTGTTCCCTTCCTCATCCAGAAAATTAGGACACGACCAACCGGGGATGACTGGTTTTCCCGCTCAATGAGTCCGACCTCGCACGGATCACCGTGGAGACGCGGAATGGGTAAGAGACCGTGGAACTTGACGCACACATAACAGATCTTCTTGGAGGGGTCTTCGGCCAAGAGGAGACCACACTTGGGTGAGGCCCCTTCTTTGGGTAACTAATCTGTACTCGTGACTGGCTGCTCTCGGCGCTCCGCCCGAGAACCGAGTTGGGACCGAACCCGAACCACTCGTCTCCTGCGTCGTCACGACAAATAGATGGCACTCACCGGTAGTCGGCGCTACCTTTTGCGGCCTTCCGTGTCATATCTGACATGGTTCAGGAGTCGAGTACCACGAACGACCGGAGGAACTGACCCTGAAGGCGGTCTGTGAGATCCTCAAGTATGACCAGGCACGCTACGCGATCGAGGTCTTAGCCGACCTTCCGGTCGGGGAACCAATCTTGTTTCACCCGCTCGCGCAGGCGATCACACGCCATGAGACTGGTGAAGAGGACGTTGACTACTACCGCGAGAAATGAACCTACATCCGCCTCTATCAGACTCTTACGCCCCGGCTGGAGCGAGTCGGCGCGATCGAAGCCCGGACGAATGAGGACGATTACCGACCGAAATTGGATGTCTGGATGGCCGACACGGTGGCTGCGAGCCCCGACCAGATCGAGTTCATCACGGAGAACTGTCCGGATGCACCGCGAGAGGTGTTGCTCCATACTCATCCGAACGGGCGCTCCAGCTATCGGAGCAGGATATACGGACGCTCACTGCCCGGCCGGAGGAGTTCGTGTGTACAGGGTGGCCCCCTTGAACCCAGTCCGAGAACAGTACTCGGGAACTTGGCGTGTTATCGCCAGCTTGAGTCGACTGAGGAAGGGGTCGAGGTAGGACGGATACGGGTAGTCCTCCTCGGCTGAAGCTTTGAATCGACCGGGGTAGCCAGCGATCCACGAAACGGGCGTTGTTGATACGCAGTTGGCCTAAGAGTAGCAACTCTGGATAAAACGGTTACCGGCACTGGTTACGATATGAGAAACCTCAGAGGATGACGCCAATGAAGATGCTCATGTTGGCTGGGTTCACCGACGTGGAATTATCGCCATTACGCGCCTGAAAGGTTACGTTCCCGACCGCGGTTCGGTGGGTCGAACGTTCGTAGCGGAAAGTGGTAATCCGGCCCCTGCGTTATCCCCGTTTCCCCGAACAATGTATAATTCTGGGAGGTGTCCCTTACTCGGATGTCCACTTGGTCAGCGGCGAGGTTGATATCGGACGAGACAGAGCACGCGAGTGGGGCGTCGTCCGGGAAGAGAATGTCCCACTGGAGTTGAGTGTTTAATTACCCGGCGAGAGTCTCATACGTGTCGGTAGACACACTATCGCCGTCGTTCCAGGACAGTTCTTGGACTATCGGATATAACTAGCCAGTTCCGTAACCTATCTCCCGGATAGTCTCCCACGCTTGTCCGTCGTCCGCGTCGACTATACTTCCTGTACTTAGCATGATATTGGTCAGCAGTACAGGGTCACTTCCGGGAATAACCTATAGCCGGCAACACTCCTTCGCAGATCCGACTGGAATCTAACAGCGGTCACACACCATACCGGAGCAATTCAATTGGCTCTGTCTGGATTAACTGCTTCGTAGAACTTCGAGCTAGTCGGTGAAAGTTGTATTAGGTATTGATGATACTCGTTGAACTACACTGAATACAGGGCGCATGTCTCGCAGAAATCTGGCACCGAGCACTGAACATCGCTCTGGATTCGCTACGCAGTAGGCTACGCACCTAGGATCCTCAAGAAGTTCAATAAGGACGTCTGAGCCCGTTAGTTCGGGAGAGGCGGCCACGTTGTCGCTATCGTTTCTTGGATGAGTTGAGTCTGGGCGCGACGCAGTCGCTCAGAAACCGAGGACGCCGAAATCTCCAGTTCTGCAGCAACCTCCTCCAGAGATGCGTGACGTGGAATATTGAAATAGCCCATTTCATAGGCCGTTCGGAGCGCCTCGTGTTGACGATCGGTGAGCCCATCAGCAGGTGGTTTCGGCTCACCATCGCGCGTGAGTCGCTTCAACTGGAACCCGCCGTTTTGCTGCCAGAACGACGAGAACTTCATGAACACATCCCGATTGGCGAACCAGCCCGTCTGTCGCCACCCGTCCGTTTCCACCTCGATCCGTTCGATGATGGCGTCAGCCGTGGCGAGGGCCTCAAGGCCTGCGAGATCATCGATGTGATCACCAAGTTGTTCTTCAAGGCTGAGCGCAGGGAGCACCTGATACCGACGAGTATCGCCGGCTTGACCGATGAGGGTCCACTCCTGAACGTCGATGGTGTCAGTAAACGCCTTCTCAACTGTTGTCCGTGAACCGCCTGTCACGGTGGCGATAAACAGAGGTCGGTCACCGTGGTTGAACTGAAGGCTGAGCGTTAGCGTCGCCTCGGGTACTGCTGCCGCAACTGGAACAAGCGGGAGAACATCGCAGTGAATCTCGTATTCAGCGACAAGCCCCATACGTTATTGAGTCTTGTCTATGCTAATGCGAGTATCGGATTCTTCGGTGAGATTGAATGTCAATGTAGTATCTCCCCATTCGCCCTCCAGTGACCCGTCAATATCAATCCTGGCGTGATCCGTTGCAGCGAGCATCACCCCTTTTTCCAATCGCCACCAGTTTAAATGGCCCCATCACTGAGAGAACGGCTTAGCCCTGATGCTATCGAACGGAAAGATGCATGCAGACTACACAGTCCGCAGATGGTACGGAGGTACTCTATGAACGACGCGGCGACGGTCGACCGCTGATCCTCCTCCACGGTGGGATGGCTCCCCGAGAGTACTGGGAGCCGGTCATCCCTCATTTCGATGAGTACACCGCTGTCATTCCCCAGCGGCCGGGATTCGGTACCTGTCTCGACGATTCCGCAGTGATAGGTGCCGACGAGGTGCTAGAACGGGAGACCAAGTACGTACGTACGCTCGTTGACGCTGTTGACGACGATCCAGTCCTGTTTGGCCACTCCTACGGCGCGCTCACTGCGATTGAGGCCGCGACGGATGCAAATGTGGAGGCGGTCGTCGCGTACGAGCCAGCGGTTCTCCCCGACGACTTTCGGGAGGAGGCCAACCTTGCCGACCGCATGGAGGCACTCGTCGAGAAGAACGAACGCCGTGAAGCGGTGAAACGCTATATCGAACTGGTCCTCCATCCCGATGAAATCGACGACCTCGACGCATGGTTAGCGGAGTGGCCAGTCTGGCCAGAATGCGTGGATCTCGTCGAAGAGGTTGTCCGAATGAATCGTGCCGTCGAGCAGTACCAACTTCCTGCCCGGCTTGACGTCGATGCTCCCGTACTCGTCCTAACCGGCACCGATGGACCAGATTTCCTCCGCGAAAGCGCTTGCGCTGTCCACGAGGCGCTTCCGCATAGCCGCCTCGTCGAGTTCGACGGTATCAGCCACAGCGGGCCTAGCGAAGCACCGGAACTGATCGCGGCGGAAATTGATTCCTTCATGAATCGTCGGTAGCGGTCACAAGCGCAGCGTCGTAAACAGCGTGGACCACCGCATCATCGGTCCTCCTAGCAGTACCACAGTCTCCGTTTCATCTCGTCAATGCTGACGACGGTCAGTAGACACGGTTCTGAGTGTTCGTCGAATTGATGCAATAGAGGAGTGCAACCTATTGTATAACACCCGACGCTAGCGGGGGGGGTCCACTGGATGCGTTGGCGACGAATTGGACTTACTCAACCACCACTTACCTGTCACGAGAATTGTGTTGAGTGCCCGATAGGAGCGCGGGCGTGACCGACCGTGCCCCCAGAGGTAACCAGGACGGTAATGCAGACCAGACGCATACGCACTCCCTATCAACCACCGTCAACAGCGTTGGATTCCCTGTCGATGCGGAAATACGCGATCTACTGCTCGACGATCTTCGCACAGTAGTCCGCACCCGACTCTGAGAGCGCCACGGCATCTACACAGACCAGAACAACATCTCTATCGCAACGGGCTATCGCTACGCGCGGGTCTTTCTTCGCGAAGCGGCGGATTCATAGATGAATCTCGTCCACGCCGGAAGGGTCGAGCTACTCGGGGCTCGAGACCGTCGGTGAGCTAACCAACAGCAGGAGCAGTTAGTTACCGTTGTTGGTTAAGATGGCGTCCGGTGCTGGTTTTTATCGCCTCGAAAGCGGATGTGGGGCGATTGCATCCCCGCTTTCTGGTGATTCGAAATGCCGCTCGCAGCATGTCCAACCAGCAGGATTGCCGACGAAATTACAGCCGCCCGGCATTCCAACTACGTGGTGTTTCTCCATCGCGTTCCCTTCGCGCATGATATATTCCGACTTGGCTTTCACACGGGCTTTCGCGAGGGCTCTACCTACCAACAGCACCAGTACACGGATCTGGAGTTGCCAGTCAGGATGCTCGATAACGACTTTCGCAACCCCGATTTAGATCGGTATATCGAGCGCTTCCTCGAGTACAAACCGTGAGTTGGCGTGATCGGTGACGCCTACGACGTCGACGAAGTTGACAAATATGTTAGTGCTGTTCGGTGTGGAAGTCCGAGTTCGTCAGCGATCTCGTTCGTGCTGTAGGGTTCCAGCGGCTCCATGGCTTCGTAGACGTCGTCGGGTGACGTACTAGCCTGGAACCGCCCCTG
>Ga0075134_100566_pt1 | contig 12447 bp, 13 predicted proteins | sample AntRauMetaRauer3_FD_69803 | JGI IMG/M metagenome (GOLD analysis project Ga0075134, IMG submission 69803) | Saline lake microbial communities from Rauer Lake, Antarctica, in enrichment culture - Antartic Rauer Lake 3 Metagenome Rauer3 | ecosystem: Environmental > Aquatic > Non-marine Saline and...
TATCCGAAACACGACGCGGTCGACGCCCGCGACGCCCTCGACGAACTGTATCAAGAGCGCTGGAAAGGCCAGCGCCACACGCTGTGGGGTCGACAACTCTCTCAAGCGATGCTCAACCATCTGTTACACGCAACGACAATGAACCACGACGCCGACCCCGCGGTCGGTGGCCCGAGCGTCGACTACGCGGCCTTCGACAGCGGCCCGGACGCCTTCGACACCAGTCGCGCCGAACCGATCAGCGAGGAGAGCCATGGCAATTGAAAGCGAGGTACTGGTGGTCGGCGGTGGCCTCGCCGGGATCACGAGCGCGATTGCGGCCGCCCGCGAGGGAGCCGACGTACGGCTGGTCTGTCACAAGCGAACCTCGCTCCGACAGGCCTCGGGGCTGGTCGACGGACTCGGCTACGTGCCCGCCCGCAGCGAGCCACGCGAAGCCGACGAGATCACCCAACGACGGAAGGATTTCCGAACCGTGCGGTCGAATCGTGGCGAGTATACGGGGCCACTCGTCAACCCGTTTGACGGTTTCGACGAGCTTCCGGAGTCCCACCCCTACTCGATTCTCGGCCCCGAAGCACTCCGCGAGGGGCTGGCACTGTTCGACGAGATGACTGGCGACATGTATCTCGGAGGCCACACCGACAAAAACGCGCTCGTCCCGACGTTCGGTGGAACGATCAAACCCACTGCCCGCTATCCGCACGCGGTCGAAGCCGGGTTAGCGAGCGACAGTCGACCGATGGCTATCGTTGGCTTTCGCTCGCTCACTGACTTCGACGCCGGAATGGTCGCCGACAGCCTCGAACGGGCCGACGTTCCCTTCGAGGTGACCGGCACAGAGGTCGAGTTCGCCGAGTCGTTCCCCGCCGACGCCAAGATAACTCGATTCGCCAAGGCTCTGGATCACGACGAACGGATCGATGGGATACCGGCTCGACAGGCACTCGTTGAGGCCGTCGAGCCGCATATCGGTGATGCCGAGCGCGTCGGCTTTCCCGCGCTGCTCGGCGACGATCACACCGCCGAGGTGCGAGCTGATCTCGGCGACCGATTGGGCGTCGACGTCTTTGAGATCCCGATGGGACCGCCGAGCCTGCTCGGACTCCGGCTCGAAGATCAACTCTACGATGCCCTCGACGCCGAAGGCGTCCGATTCGTCACGGGCAACCCAGTGGTCGGCTACGAGACGCGGGCGGATGATCCCAGCCGCATCGAGTCGGTCTGGGTCGACCACAAGGGACGGGAGGTACCCTACAGCGCCGAGCAGTTCGTGTTGGCGACCGGCGGCTTGGTCGGTAAGGGACTCGACTCCGACCGAAACCGGGTTCGTGAGCCGGTGTTCGACTGCCATATTCCACAGCCGGACAATCGGTATGACTGGTTCGTCGACGACGCCTTCGGCGATCACGCCTACGCGCGGTTCGGCGTGCGACCCAACCCGTCGATGCAACCCCTTGATGCCAATGGCGAGCCGGAGTTTGCGAACCTCTATGCGGCTGGGTCGGTCGTCGGCGGTGCGGATATCGCCCGCGAGAAATCCGCTAGCGGTGTCTCGCTGGCTACCGCTGTCGTCGCCGGGCGGATGGCTGCCGATCCAAGCACAGAAACGCCGACCTCTCAGTAGCGACGACAGCTGTCGACGGACGAGTATCGAGTCGACTGACAACTTTTATGTTCTGATTATAGAGAAAATACGAACACTTATACTACATTGAAATAATCTACAACTTGCATGGTAGAATCTATCCCGCTGGCGACAGCAACGCAACTCATCGAAGCAACCCAAGCGAAGGCTGAGGAGATCGACAACCCGATGGTTATCGCAGTAGCCAACAGCGAGGGCAACCTCATCGCTCAACATCGAATGGACGGCGCGTGGCTCGCGTCGGTCAACATCTCGAAAAACAAGGCCTACACCTCGGCCGCGCTGGATATGCCAACTCACGAACTCGCCGAACCGAGCGAGCCCGGCAACTCACTGTACGGTCTCGATACCCGCGACGAGGGCCGAATGGTCGTCTTCGGCGGCGGCTATCCGCTCGAAGCCGACGGTGAGATTGTCGGCACTATTGGGGTCTCCGGCGGCGCAGTCTCCCAAGATCAGGAAGTCGCCGAGGCTGGCGTCGACAAATGGAACCAGCTTGTCGAAGACGGTGCTGTCGACGTCCAACAGGACTGAACCCGGAACTCCTCCCGTGTCGACTATTTTTTACGGAGAATCAAGGAGAAAGCCTCGCCGTTCACGGCGGGGAGGATGTCAAAGTGCCCGGTTCAGGTCTGCGCCCGGTTTAGCACAGTGCCCGGTATAGCGCACGACTTAGAAGTCGCCGTGCTCGTTGGCCGGCCACATGTAGGTCATGCCCGAACTCTCGGAGTCCCACGGCGTCTCGGTCGGGGTCTGGGTGTCCTCTCGGCCCTGAACCTCGTTCACGATGGCTTCGACGACCGCCTCGTCGACGTCGTTCTGTTCGGCGACTGCCTGTGTCCAATCATCAATCGATGCTGCTGCGTCGAGTTTGGGTAGGTTGACGAACATACTCAACTACAGCTTTGAGCCGGGTATAAATAAATATTTTGCACATGCAAAATAGTGTAAATTAACCCCATGAACGATCATCCACGACACCGAAGGCGCAGTCGACAGCCAGCATGCCGACCAACGAGGCTGAGACAGGCGGTAGGTTTAGGCAACGGGCCGAGAATGTAGGTGTATGGTATCCGTTACCGTCTGGAACGAGTATCTCGAAGAGCGAACGAACGACGAGGTTGCATCTGTGTATCCGGATGGGATTCACGAGACTCTTGCATCTGGACTCCGCGAGCGCGGCCACGACGTGCGGACAGCGACCCTCGACGAACCGGACCACGGACTGACAGAGGAGGTTCTCGACGACACCGATGTTCTGGTCTGGTGGGAACACCGCGCCCACGAGGACGTCGACGACGAAATCGTTGAACGCGTCTGCGACCGTATCTACGACGGAATGGGGTTCGTCCCGCTTCACTCGGCGCATTTCTCGAAGGTTTTCAAGCGACTGATGGGGACGCCCTGCTCGTTGACTTACCGCGAATCCAGAGAGCGCGAGCGAGTGTGGACCGTCGACCCGAGCCATCCGATTACGGCGGGGCTTGAGGAGTCGTTCGTGATCCCCGAAACCGAGATGTACGGCGAGCCGTTCTCCGTTCCCGAACCCGACCAACTCGTGTTTGTCTCGTGGTTTGAGGGTGGTGAAGTGTTCCGGTCGGGTTGCTGTTACCAGCGCGGCACTGGTCGGATCTTCTACTTCCGACCGGGCCACGAGACGTATCCGGTCTACCACGAACCCGTGGTGCTCGATGTGATCGACAACGCTGTCCGCTGGGCAGTCCCACAGACGGACCGAACTGTCTCGAACGACAACGTGGCAGTCGACTCTCTCGAGTAGCGTCACGTCTGACGGGTTGTTCGCAATAACCGAATGGATGTCTATTCGAGGATTCGATTCGTCACCAACAGACCTCTTTTGGATGGTCATCCACTAGAGATGATTCCGGATAGCGGGCCATCAATAGCATAACTAGGATTCTGAAACGTAGGTTACTGCGTTCTTCTGTTCGGTATTACCGAACAACTGTGGCGAACTATCAACCTGTTCGGAGTCTACTGTTGTTTCGATGTTACCCGGTAACATGTCGACTCATCGTTCGCCGAGAGGTCGACTTTGTCTGCCCGGTCTTATCTATGACATAGATGTGTATGTCATAGTGATGAGTGTCTTCGATCAGGATGAATTAAAACGAACTAAATCTATTTTGGTCTCGGCGAGATCGGCTTTGGAGAGTACATACCCTCATAACTGGTTGTGAGAGATCTTGTGGGAATCAATACACAGTTACTCAACGGTCATCCCGTAGCCTCACTCTTCGGGCTCTGTTAGTGCCCCTCGTTCATTATAGGGAAATACAGAACTCTGATTTGGTCGACGAAGGGAACGTTATCCACTACAAACGAGGCCTAGGTTGTCGACTTTACGTTACAATCATATGTCTGTAATACTTAATTCGTCGAATGTTCTTCGAAGAGAACACGTTCAGCTGTGCTGAACAGAAACCTTCGAGAGTAGATCTGGCAGAGACTACTCCTTACAATACCCATATTATCGATGTTAATATCGGTAAAGAAGCCGTTCATCACCAATGAACACTACACGTACCTACTCTTTCGTCGGTGGTTGCGCTGGATTTCCTAATCGGTTTTTCGCACTGATAAGAAGGCCAGGATTGTTTTGATGAAGTTGTTTTCCAGTCAACGACTCGCTATCTCCTGCAACAAAGAGTCCACCAATAAGTCGATCGTTCTTGCCCGTAATGGCTATACCGATAGCACGAACATTATCGTGAAATTCATTCTCCTCAAAGGCTACACGGTGATTTTTGATTGTTTCGAGCGTATCAATCAACTCTTCTCGATTTGTTATTGTCTTTTCGGTGAACAAGTCTGTGCCGTGTTGATCAAGAATTTGTTCCGTCTCCTTGCGTGGGATTTCTGCCAACATGGCTTTGCCAACAGCGGTTGCATGCAGAGGTATCTCTTCGCCTTCTTCAATTACAACCGAATCAAGGTCTTTTCCAGCCCGACTGTAGAGACAGTATCCGAGACCATGTTCTTCGACAACAAGTCCAGCATTGAGACCGGTAGAAGATGAGAGACGATCTACTTCGCTGCGAGCACATTTGTATAGTTCCTTGCGTGAACGGAGACACGTTCCCAACTGAAAGAGCTGCATACTGACTCGCGACCCAGACTCGTCACGGACAACGTATCCGAGCTGTTCGAGTGTCTTCAAATGATTGTGTACGGAACTCTTGGCCATATCGAGATGTGATGATAGTTCGGAGACCCCAGCTCCGTCACGTTCGACAAGACCTTCGAGAACACGGAAACTGGTAGCCGTCGACTTAATGGGTGTATCAGAGTAGGCATATCACTGTCAAAGGTAGCCCCCTAATTAACTCTTGTTCGGAGTGACTGAACGACGATAGCCGCTCAAAGAATCCGATCACGGATAACTCGATAGGGATTGAGTGGAACTGGCAGGGAGTCAGACCAACTCACGTTTAAAAGCTGTTCACTGTTTCCGAACGAGAGACTCCTCTCACCATTCAGCAACGCTCCCGTCATTATGGTACCAGACTGGATTCTCCCAATCGAGTGTAGGCTCTTGTCGATTTGTAACGTACTCCTCATCGATTTCAATACCGAGACCCGGTGCGTCGGGGGGACGAATGAACCCATCACTGTACTGGAAGACATCTTGATCCTTGAGATAAGCCAAATGTTCGTTGTTCTCTGGGGCATGAATCTCGTGATACTGTGCTTGGAGGATGGCGTTGGGGATAACAGTATCAAGCTGGACGCACGCTGCAAGGGCAATCGGCCCCACTGGGCAGTGCGGTACCAATGCCACGTCCTGGGTTTCGGCGTGGGCTGCAATCTTTCGGACTTCGCTGATACCGCCAGCGTGTGACGGGTTTGGTTGAATAACGTCGACGAGGCCTTCCGAGAGGATTTCCTCGAAATCCCAGCGTGAATAGAGTCGTTCACCCGATGCGAGTGGCGTACGAGTGTGAGGACGCACTTCTGAGAGCAGTTCGATATTGTCTGGGAGGACAGGTTCTTCGTAGAACATTGCACCGTACTCGTCGAGTTCCGCTGCCAGCCATCGGACCATCGCTTTGGAAACTCGACCACGGAAGTCGACACCAAGATCGATATCCTCGCCAATGACATCACGAACAGCCCCGACACGGCGTTTGGCTTCCATGATGGTAGACGGAGAATCAAGTCTTCGCAGAGACGACACAGCAGCCATTTTGAGTGCCCTGTATCCGTGGTCGACTGCTATCTGTGCTGCTGCGGCGACTTCTTCGGGTGTGTCGCCACCCACCCATTGGTAAACCGGAATTCTGTCCCGAGCACGTCCGCCGAGCAGTTCGTAGACTGGCGCATCGTACTGCTTGCCTTTGATATCCCACAGGGCCTGATCGATACCGGCAATAGCGCTCATAAGAATGGGGCCGCCCCGGACGTGGCGAGCACGATACATGGCCTGCCAGTGACGTTCGATTTCGGTGGCATCTTGACCGACAAGATAGTTATCGAGAATCTCTCTGACGGCACTCATCGTGGTCTGGGCATGGTTTTCTATAATCGGCTCACCCCAGCCTTCAGTACCGTCCTCAGTGACGAGTTTTAAAAATACCCACCGTGGGGGGACCAAGTACAGTTCGTAATCTGTGATTTCCATATCATCCGGTGTTTGTTCTATCATATAGGTATTCCCTCTAATTTAGAGTCGAACAATAGGCCTCTGTGAATCAATAGAATTCGCCTCGTCGTGTCACGGAAAATCAGAGAAAGAACCGAGAGACAACAAACCCGACGAGTCAGAAATCAGCTGTTTTGGCCGTAGCCCTTGAACTTCTCTTGAAGATGGTCGACTTCCTCGTTAGGTAGCAGGTCCGGTTCGCCGATGGACCGTGCCTGATAATGGATGCGGGCGCAGTACTCAACCATCTCGGCCGTCTCTAGGGCGTCCGAAAGCGAGTCACCAAGCGCGAGGACACCGTGGTTTGCAAGCAGGCAGGCGTTATACTCGTCGCCAAGTGCTTCGACTGCTCGCTGACCGAGCGCTTCGGTCCCGTAGGTTTCGTAACCGGCGACGGGGATCTTGTCGCCGATAAAGGCGATGAGGTAATGGGAGGCCTCAACCGGTTCGTTGAGACTAGCGAACGTGCTGGCGTATGGTGAGTGGGTGTGGACCATCCCGCCGACGTCGTCGCGGGCCTCGTAGACGAGTCGGTGCATCGTATCCTCGTTGGACGGCTTCTCGCCCTCGTGGACGACGTTGCCGTCGAGGTCGATGATCGGCACCTCTTCGGGGTCGATCTCTGGATATGGCATCCCCGAGGGACTGATGGCGATGTTGCCCTCCGCGGTCCGGCTGCTGACGTTGCCGCCGGTGCTCTTTGTCAACCCCTTCTCGAGCATCTCTCGGCCGTAGGTACAGACGGTCTCTCTTGCGTCGCGGTTCGGTAGGTCGGGTTGGTTCTGTGAAGTCATGGTGGATCTCAGTTGTCGGCTGTAAGTCCAAAGTCGTCGACAACGCTTTTGTCGGCAACGTGGGTCGGTTCACGACCGTTGAGCAACGCATCGATATCGTCGACGATCATCTTCGAATGGCGGTCGACCACCTCGTTTGCGGCCCCGGCCAGATGCGGCGTTGTGACGACTCGGTCAAGGTCGAGCAGTGGGTGGTCATCGGGTAGCGGTTCCTTATCGTACACGTCAAGGGCGGCTCCTTGGAGTTCGTCGTTTTGCAGAGCCTTGACCAACGCGTCTTGGTCGATGAGAGCCCCGCGGGCCGTATTGATGAAGAAGGCGCTGTCTTTCATCGCGGCGAACTCCTCGGTGCCGAACAGGCCTCGCGTGCTGTCGGTCACTGGGGCATGGACGGTAACGACGTCACTCTTTTCGAGTAGTTCGTCGAGATCTCCTTTCGTCACGTCGTGGTCAGCCATCTCGTCGGCGTCAATGTAGGGGTCATAGCCTAGCAGGTCCACGCCAAAGCCCTGAGCGCGGGCGGCGACCGCTTGCCCGATGGCGCCCATACCGACGATACCGACTGTCTTGCCCGTCAGTTCCGGCCCTTTCAGGTTTGCGAAGGGCGAGTCCTTCGCGACGCCCCAAGTCACGTCCTCGCGTTCACCGCCGCCGGCCGCGTCGGAGATGGGGTCGCCGGTATAGGTCCCCGTATGCAGGAGGTGGTGTGCGCGAGCAATCTGTCGACCGGCGGCCAAAATTAGCCCCCATGTGAAGTCGGCCACGCTGACCGCGTTGCGACCAGGGGCATAGAGAACGGGAATCCCCCGCTCGGTGGCCGCGGCGATATCGACGTTGGCATCCGGGCCGCCCCGAGCGCAAGCGATGATTTCCAAGTCCTCGGCCTGGGTGAGAACGTTTTCGGAGACGCCCTCGTAGCCGACGATGAGAATCTCCACGCCCTCAAGGTGGTCGATGAATTCCGATTCAGGGAGCCGGCTCTCTCGGTCCCCAATGGGGACATACTCTACGTCAAAGCCGTAGTCGTCCTCCAGACGGGACAATGCCGCCGAGGACAGGTTCGCTGTGACAAGTATCTTCATGATTGATGATGACGGCCCGGTTGCGACGAAAGACCAGCGGGCCGTCGGACTGGCTTCCGCTGTGGAGGCGTGACCACTCCCGAGGGTCACGCGGCGCATATCCACATTGAAAAGTGCGCAAGTATTATATAAGAAGAATCGTTCACAAGTAAATAATTCTCCTACCCTTTCCTTTATAAGTAGATTATTACACAATTAATCATTATGATTGTGGCGCTGATAGGCATTGATGCCGGCACGACTGTGATAAAATCCGTCGCTTTCTCGCTCGAAGGCGAGGAGTTGTACACTAGCAGCGTCGATAACGCCGTCGACTCGCCGGAACCAGGCTGGGCAGAACAGGCTATGCTGACCACATGGGAGAAGACCGCACAGACGCTCCGGGTTCAGTGTGGTCGACAGACACGCCGCACGCCGTTGAGATAACCAGTGAAACACCACTGAATCGCCGGTGTTTGTAGCGATTTGTGCCACCGCCGACTATAGGAACGGCCCTAGTAACCTAGTAAATCTATCATGTATTGCAATCCGGTGTGTTTTGATTTGCTACAGGCGATTCCGAAGCAATCAGCTATCCCACCGCCGTAATCTGCAACAGTCGACTGCATTGCGATGGTGTCTACCGCCTCGGTACGGCGTCAGTGATGGTGGGTCACGACCCGAACTCGATGATCCATCTGAGGACGGTTTTGAGGACGATCTATCAGTGATACAGCCGGGTATAAACCATATACTGCGATACAGAAATATACTGGAGGAGTTGGGCATGCATACCGAAGGCCTCGCCCATTGCCTCGGCCTGATTTTTCTCTCGCTGGAGGTACTCTGCCATATCCGACAGCATGTTGTGCTCTGGGATGATGTCGACACCCTCGACAGTCCGGACATCGAAGTCACCGTTCGGTCGACAGATCATATATCGAACAATATTGTCGACGGAGTCCGTTTGCTGATCGTCGACGCCGAACAGCCGTGAGAGATCTCCATCCTGTGGGTCGACGTGGAGGCACAAGAGTACAAACGGCAATTACTTCAGTTCAACTTCGAGATCGCGACCGTCACTCACTGCGACATTTGCGACACCGTTGCCAGCGGCGAAGGCAACCCGTTCGGCACCGAGGCTCAGTCGCTCGGCAATGCTTCGAGACGGTTCGAACGCATGCGTTTCAACATCGGCTCCGATGAGATCGCTAATTCTATCTTCGACATCCGACTCGGTTCCGAGTTCGTCGACGAGTCCGATCTTTAGAGCGTCGCTCCCGAGATAGATGCGGGCTTCCGTATCCCGAATATCTTGGGGGTCCATATCCCGGCCCTCGCTGACTGTCTCGACGAACTGGTCGTAGTAGCCGTCGATGATACTCTGGAGATACTCCCGCTCGTCGTCCTCGATTTCGCGAAGGGGAACACCGGCGTCTTTGAACTCACCTGCTGTAAACTGCTCGTACGTGAGCCCAAGTTTTTCGGCCAATCCAGCCGCGTTGGGTCGTGAGCCGACGACACCGATCGACCCGACAAGGCTGGCATCTCTGGCCCACAGCTCGTCACAGCCAGTTGCGATCCAGTAGCCGCCAGACGCACACGTATCGGTTGCATATGCGAGTGTCGGACCGTCGAAGTCGACGGCTGCACGGCGAATATCGTCACTTGGAAGGACCTCTCCACCGGGCGTATTGAGTTCAACTATGAGAGCTTCGACAGCCTCGTCGTCGTCAGCCGCCTCGATCTGCTCGACGATTTCGTCGGCAGTGGACGCGTTTCGTCCCGCAACTGGTGAGGATCGGCTCCGAGTGCGCTGAATCGGACCCGAGACTGTGACTTTCGCTACATTGTAATCTTCGGGACCGCCGAACCGGCCGCCTGTGAGTCGACCAACAAGCTGTTTTCCAGCGAGGGTCGCGGCGGCGCCTGCGATCCCTGCAGCAATCATCGCAGCTTTGTTGGAATTGGCGTCAGTCTTCGAGACGGTGTCGCCGGGTATGTCTTCCACCATAATTGCGCATGGCACGCAGAACGGATATATTGGAGGATTGGGAACTCGGCATGTGGTCACTCGCCGGCCAAGGCCATGTCCCGGACCAGCGGGGCTGTAATCCGAGCGAGGCTCCTGACGGCATCGATGCCTATCCGTAAGTGTGAGATGTCACCGTTTGTGAATTTCGGAGTCGAACGGCTTCCGCTGTGCGGCCCGCAGGTGTTGGGTGAATGTTGCCCGCGAGATATTGAGGGCGTCGACGAGTTCCCCAGTGTGGTGTGGCGTGACCGCTCGAAGTAGCCCGCCTCGACGACGGGTTCGGACACCTCGACGAGAAGGACGACCGTGCGTGGAAGGCAGCGACGATTGCCGAGCAACTCGGGGTAGATACGGACGCCGTTAGTGCGATCCTCTTGCGACTGAAAGGCGCGGCCTCGTCCGGCATAAACGCCCATACTGGGCGGTCACGGACGGTACGGAACGACTCCAAGCTGCCTATCGGTGCATCAGTATCACGAGGCTGCAGACGAGCAGTACGGCGAGGAACATCTTGAGGAGCTCCAAAACGACGAGATGGAGCCCGTGCAGTGACGGTGTTCGATGAACTGGAACGCGGCAACATCGTCTGGGAGACCGATCCACTCTTGGACAACGGTCGACCGCTCCTCGTTTAACAGACCCCTCGGTTCCCTACTCACGGTTTACAACTCATCACTTGAGATCCGGTCGTGGACCGAGAGGTAGGGCCTTTGGGCCAAGAATCTCGACGGTGTCTCTGGTTTCGGTCGACCTCCCCGGGGTGAGAGGGGTATTGGAGGTCGACAGAACATCTTTGTGCAAACCCCGCATTATAGCATCTGTAGCCGGTATATCCGGCATGGTTTCAGACGAACTCTCGTGAGGTTGAAGCTCCCCATTTGGTCGTGAGTTCCGAGCCAATCGTGGTTTCAGACGAACTCTCGTGAGGTTGAAGCTTTTTCTCCATCATCAGGGTCGTAAACATGCATAGTTTCAGACGAACTCTCGTGAGGTTGAAGCTCCGAGCAGGTTGCTCGGAGAAGTACGGTGTTGAGAAGTTTCAGACGAACTCTCGTGAGGTTGAAGCGAAGACCGAAGGCCCCCCTGCCATGGGGGGTGTGAGTTTCAGACGAACTCTCGTGAGGTTGAAGCAGCCCCGCCGATCAGGTTGCAGTCGACGTCTGCGAGAGTTTCAGACGAACTCTCGTGAGGTTGAAGCCTCAGTTGTACCCCGAGAGGGGGCGGGATCGTGAAAGTTTCAGACGAACTCTCGTGAGGTTGAAGCTCGTGTGTATTCAACCATGGTTACTGAATCTCCTGCGTGTTTCAGACGAACTCTCGTGAGGTTGAAGCCGCTTCCTGAGTGCTGGTTGTAGCGTGACATTGTGTTTCAGACGAACTCTCGTGAGGTTGAAGCCACCACCGCCACGCAGACCGACCCGACTCGGACGGGTTTCAGACGAACTCTCGTGAGGTTGAAGCTCCGAGCAGGTTGCTCGGAGAAGTACGGTGTTGAGAACGGTTTCAGACGAACTCTCGTGAGGTTGAAGCGCTGAGAGTGTCGTCAAACCGATTAACCTCGAAAAAGTTTCAGACGAACTCTCGTGAGGTTGAAGCAACCGACCGCCGACGGCCGTCGAGGTCGTCCGCGTTTCAGACGAACTCTCGTGAGGTTGAAGCGTCGACGAACGTCCCGATCTCGACTGTCTCGATGGTTTCAGACGAACTCTCGTGAGGTTGAAGCGCAGGTTACTCATGGCCCCCCGTCTTAGGCCTGGTTTCAGACGAACTCTCGTGAGGTTGAAGCATCCAGAAATCGTTGCGCTCGATGGCCCACGCCACCCGTTTCAGACGAACTCTCGTGAGGTTGAAGCGCAACTTGGTGTTCTCGAGCCTGTTCCTGTTCGTCTGTTTCAGACGAACTCTCGTGAGGTTGAAGCTCCGCCCACACGCGCACGTGGTATCCGGTGTCGGGTTTCAGACGAACTCTCGTGAGGTTGAAGCGATCTGGGCGTTCACCACGTCCTGTGAGCTGTTGTTTCAGACGAACTCTCGTGAGGTTGAAGCTCGGATTTGAAGTTGCCCAGTAGCGACGTGCGGGCGTTTCAGACGAACTCTCGTGAGGTTGAAGCTTCGCGTTGGACGAGCCGTCGACGACTGCCGAGCGGTTTCAGACGAACTCTCGTGAGGTTGAAGCTCACCGCGACTAATCGCCAATCTGTCGCCACCAAACGTTTCAGACGAACTCTCGTGAGGTTGAAGCTCAC
>Ga0075134_100578_pt1 | contig 12265 bp, 13 predicted proteins | sample AntRauMetaRauer3_FD_69803 | JGI IMG/M metagenome (GOLD analysis project Ga0075134, IMG submission 69803) | Saline lake microbial communities from Rauer Lake, Antarctica, in enrichment culture - Antartic Rauer Lake 3 Metagenome Rauer3 | ecosystem: Environmental > Aquatic > Non-marine Saline and...
TCCTCGGCGGCTGCCAGCACCTCGTCGTCAACGGTGCTCAACAGCACCCACCTCCCGAAGACTGGGCGAACTCCATGCCAATCGGCTCGCTGATTACGTCGTTTGTCTCCTGGAGTAACTCCACGAGGTCCGTCTGTGCCTCACGGTGCTGCTGAATAGTCTCGTTATTCGAGAGGTCGGACTGAAGCTCCTGGAGTTCAGCCATGAGCTCTTGATCGAAGTTCTCTTGCAGCTGTTGTTGTTTTTCGCGGTAGGATTCGAGTAGTTCTGTCGCTTCTCGATCAGTTTCGAGATGCTGGCTCGCTTCAACGAACTGCTGGTAGGTATCGCTGTCTTTGATGGCGTCGACAAATGCCTGCAGTTTCGCTTCGACGGCGTCCTCGGCAGTGTCGACTGATTCGGCGTCGCTCATTGCTGTGGTACCTCCGTAACCTGCTCGTTGAGGGTATCCAGTCCGGTCACCACATCGCCGAACGCACTGAGTTCGTTGAGGCCGATCGGTTCGTCCTGTCGGAGTGGCGCAAGCATCATCGGTGTCTCAAAGCGATCTTTGATTTCGCCGAGATACTGTTGCTGTTGGGCTCGTCGGTTGGCGAAGAAGATGTTGTCGCCGTACTCCTCGGGTAGCAGGTAGTTTGCGACGACAAAGGCAGTCTCGATGCCGACCTGATCGTTGAGGTCCTCAGCCGCGCGGTGGGCCTCCATCATCGGCGTGTACTCGGGGTACATAACGAAGGCAAAGGAGCTCTTATCGGGGTTCTGCATTGTCTCGATGACGTTGTCGTACTGGTCGCCCTTCGCGGGAGCAGCACCCTTCGTCAGCGAGCCGAGATCCATGAATCCCTTCCAGTCGGATGGGAGTTCCAGGAGCCGGAGCGTGTGACCGGTCGGCGCGGTATCGAAGACGACGATGTCGTAGCCGTCCTCCTCAAAGTAGCCGACGAACTTCTCTAAGGCTGCCATCTCCTCGGCACACGGCGATTCGAGTTCCTCCTCAACGTTGGCGATGGCGGCCTCAACGTCGATCTCGGTGTCCCGGTCCTCGTACATCTCGGTGACGTGATCGAGGACCTGCTCGCGGTACTCTTCGAGAGCCTTTTCCTGGTTGATCCGGGCGGCATCCAGGTTGGCCTGGCTCACTGAGGTCGGCTCGTGGCCGACGGGCTCCCCGAAGATGTCTTCGAGGTGGGCTGCCGGATCGGTCGTCACGACGAGCGTCTCGTAACCCGCCTCGGCGAGTTTGGTCGCCGAGGTTGCAGCGATGGTCGATTTGCCGACGCCGCCCTTCCCGGTGAAAAACAGGTAGCGTGTTTCGCCATCGACCGGCTGGAGTTTCTCGGCGACCGCCTCTGGATCGGTCAGCGAGTCGAAATCGACCGACTCCTCGGTGTCGACGTTGGTTGCCGACCCGACGTCGACGGTGGCCTCCTCGCTGTCGTAGAGGACGCCGCCGACATCGGCAAGCAGGTCGAGCCCGGCGATCTCGCCGGGCTGGAGCGGGTAGGTCGCCATCGCGTCGGCGTCGAATTCGCGTTCGGCGCGCTCGATGACTGCCTGTTCGTCGTCGCGTTTCCCGTTAAAGAAGGGGTCCTCACAGACCGACTCGGGCAGGTAGCCGTTGATGATCAGCAGTTGGGACTCGATACCCAACTCGCCGAGATCCGACGCACTGCGGTTGATCTCGTCGATCGACGAATCCTCGGGTTTGCCGACGAAGGCAAACGAGGTCTTTTCGCTATCCTGGAGCGTGTCGATCGCGCGCTCGTAGTCGGCCTTTTTGTCCTCCATCGAGGCGGCGGGCCCAATACAGGTAGAGCCACCCTTTTCGAGTTCCGCGTTCCAGTCGGATGGCAGTTCCATCAGCCGGATGGTGTGACCCGTCGGCGCGGTATCGAAGACGACCACATCGTACTCCGGCGACTCCATGAAGTCGACGAAGTTGTCGAAGGCTGCGATCTCCTCGACACACGGGCTGTTGAGCTGTTCTTCGACCGCGCTGATCTGCTCGTCGTCGAGCAGTTCGCGCATCGGCTCGATCGTCTCCTGGCGGTAGTCCTCGGCGGCCTGATCGGGGTCGATCTCGATCGCCGAGAGGTTGTCGACCCCGTCGATATCGGTGACTTCGTGACCAATTTGCTGGCCGAAGATGTCCGAAAGATTCGGCGCAGGATCAGTCGTGACCAGCAGGGTGTTGTAGTCGTTGTCGGCGAGCCACGTCGCTGTGGCACAGCTGACGGTGCTCTTGCCGACGCCGCCCTTCCCGCTGAAGAAGACGAACTCGGTTTCCGATCCACTGGGTTCGACGATCTCTCGGGCGTCAGTTGTCGGTTGCGTTGGTGCCATTCAGTCGGCCTCCTGGGACTGGGGTTGTTTTGCGCGCAGTTCGGCTGCCAGCTCGTCGTAGGAAAGATACTCCTCCTTGGCGACTATCTCGCCGTCGAGGGTGGTGATCGGGAGGATCTCGGGGCCGTTCTCCTCGACGAGATCGTAGATCTCCTGGGTGTTGAGGAACTGGTCGATGTTGTGCTGCATGTTGGCACGCGATATCTCGGCGTCCTCGAATTCGTCTTCGAGTTGGTCGAGTGCAGCACTCAGTTCGACAAGTTCGTCGTCGGGGTCAGGTCCACAGACGCCTGTGGAGCAGCACATCGCTTCTTCGTAGAGTTGGATTTGAGTCATGGGATTGTTGGATCGGTGGTCAAACGAGTCTCGGCTGGTCGGAACCGTTGACCGTGATTAGATATCGTCTCGTTTCGTACTCATTTGAGCAAAACATGAACTACTCACCTAAACGTTTCGATGATCACTAAATCGAATGTCGACCGAGTTAGTTCCGACGAGGTGCGGTTCAAGTCGCTGCATTCTATCCCAATAATTTGATATTAGAACAGCCTTACGGGCATTTTAGCCTGTATGAAACACAGATTTTCATTCACCTTCACCCCCTTGATGTCGCCGATTTTGTTTCGCTAACCGTGTCAACTGTGTCGTCTCTACTGAATTCTACAGACTATTAGGCCAAATTAGATTAGTAAATTCTAAATCGTTCTGCTGTAGAGTCAGCGATGACTGCAAAAGAGTTAATTTATTCATTGGTCAATTGATTGTATGTCAGCGAGCGACCGGCTCCAACGGTATCTCAGCGATGAACGGGGGAGTTGTACGAGCGACGCGCTCCAGGAACGCCTCGAAGAACTCGAAGAATTGGATGCAACCGTCGGCGGCCCTGATCTCGAAGCGGATGTCGACCTGCTGTCCGCGCTATCCAACGAGACACGCTACAAGATCGTCCGAATCCTCCATACTGCCGATGAAGAACTGTGTGTCTGTGAGTTCGCCCCACTACTTGATGTGAGCGACAGTGCGATTAGCCACGCACTCTCTCAGCTCACTGAGGCCGGGCTCCTCACACGGCGAAAGGACGGGAAGTGGCGCAAATACAGGGCAACGAACCGAGCCACTGCCATGCTGATTGCACTCGACGGCTCTCGATCTATCGTCCCATAATTACTATCAGCCGCTGTACGGTGTTATACAGAATCTCTCTTGGTTATTTTTAGCTATTCCTGGTGATTAATGACCTCAATAACATCAAATCGCTGGTTCATTACCAATATACCTTTCTCATAGGGTAGTAGTCACTAGACAAATGAAGTACGACGCAGAACTACGACGACGAACACTCTTTGCGACCGGAGGGTTGGGATTAGTAATCGCTATCGTTTTTATTTTAGTTCAGTTTCAGGCGACCCTCGTATTCACAGTCTTTCTCTACTACGCAAGCCGTCCAATCTATCGCAACTTCGAGAATATTCCGCTTCCTCCGCAACTCCATGACCGTCACCTCCCCTACCGCCGTCAAGTGCTTGCTGTTACTACAATTGCTGTTTTCTTACTGCCGTTTCTTTTTTTGCTTAGCTATACCCTTGTGCTGGTGGTGCCAGAAATCCAACGTCTTGTTGGTGGGAACGGGCCCGGTGCAGCTTATCTCTCCGCACTGCAGTCGGCACAGGGAAGTGGTCTCCCAACACCCCTTGTAGGATTAGATTTCAGTGACTTATTGGCGATGAGTCCCGAGGAAATCACTGCGATCCTCAATGATTCTGCAGTTCAAGCATGGGCAGAACGAGCGGCTGCCACCCTCATCGACTCGGTAGGTCTCATTGCAAATGCTGCACTCCACGGATTTATTATTCTCGCCGGAACGTATTATCTGCTTACCGATAGTTCGCGTCTGACAACTTGGTTCCTCGACAATTTCGATGAGTCAGGCATTGTTGAGTCATACACAGTGTCCATTGATCGTGAACTGTCCTCAATTCTTTTCGGCAATATTCTGAATGCGTTCCTGACAGGAATTATCGGAATTATCGTGTTCTCAACGTACAATCTTCTCGCGCCGGGAGCCGCTGACGTACCGTTTGCACCGTTGGTCGGCGCACTCACAGGGGCAGGAAGTTTGATTCCTGTCGTCGGGATGAAGGTCGTTTACCTCCCCGTGGGAGCGATCCTTTCGATCACAGCTCTCGCTAGTGGCCAACCAAGCGCTTTCGGCTTCGTGATTCTGTTCCTCGTGTTGGCGTTCGTCGTCGTCGACACGATCCCAGACTTCCTGATTCGCCCGTATGTGAGTGGCAACCGGACCCATGTAGGTCTGCTAATGTTTGCATATATCCTCGGACCAATCGCGTTTGGCTTCTACGGGATTTTTCTTGGTCCCATACTGCTCGTCCTATTTGCGCAGTTCTTCAGAACTGTTGCCCCATATGTTCTCTCCGGAGAGACGACCGGACGACAGACTACGTTCGAAACGTTTGAGGAGACGACGAGCAGCGAGCCGGCGTTCGACGAATAGCGACAGGATTCACGACGGCCCAGTCGGGATAGATTTCGTTCTGTTACCCGGTCTACTGCCGCTATCCCAGCTCAAAACAATCCGATTTCGGATATCACCTGCGGCACGGCCCGTGGGTTTCATCATACCAACGCAGTTGGCAGACTGAGTGGTTCACCGTCGACCCCTTTCGACTTTATTGTGAACTGCACGTACTGACGGTGGTGAACTTAGTGTGAACGTCGTCATATTTCTCGGGGGAAATGCCCACCGTTCGTGGGGGCAACGCTCTCAGTTTGGCAGTCGTCGTCAGACACTTCCATATTAGGTATACTCCCTCAATATGAATCGACCAAGTATGAGTCTAGGGTATCTCCAGATTAGAGGGCTTATAAAAGAACATGGCCCAACGAGAGTTTAGATTCGTACAGAAACACATAGTTGTCCGCATACCAACTCTACAGTTATCGATGTATACAATTGCAGACTTACCGGTCGACAACCATCTTCAGACCGTCGAATACGATCTCGAACTCGAATCGGCACTCCGACAGATGTTCGAGAACAGCTACACGCAGGTCGGCGTCGAGCGTGATGATGAGCTGGTTGGGATCGTCACTTACAGATCGGTCGTCCGAACATTATTGGCATTTCATCAATTGGAAGTCGGTCACAAGACGTTGGATAACATCTCAGTCGGAGCGGCAGTTGAAGATGCACACACGATCAGCGAGGATGAGAACATACTCGCCGTATTCGATGCACTTGCGGAATACACGTACATTGTACTCAATCGCGACGAAGAGTGGCGTATTCTGACGGACTATGATCTCCTGACGCGATTGAAACAGATGCTTGAGCCGTTTTTGTTGATCGAGTCGATTGAGATGCAGTTGCGTGAAATTTTCAGGCGAGTGTTCGCCGATTCATTGTCGGAGCAGTTGGCTGAAACGTTTAATGAGGAGCATCCACTACCAACACCAGCATCTGTCGAACATTGTAGCTACTCACACTATGCCCAGTTCATTTCCATTCATTGGGCTGAATTTGAATCTCTCTTTGATGATCAACAGGACGTGATTCGCGAGTTAGTTCTTGAAATTGGCGATATGCGGAACCAACTCTTTCATTTTCGAATTGAGGACTCAGACGAGTTTGATCGAGATCTACTCCGCTTTGGCCAGTCGTACTTTTCTTCAGTGTAGGTCCAAATGCGGGAGCGAACCGCTTTGGTCAAGCCCCGAGGAACTCTCCTTGTTCAACTGTACGAAGAACATCAATACCCACCGGACCCAATCGGTTGTTTATTTTCGGTGAAATAAATAGACAGTGTATAGTGGCTGGAGTAGTAATGTTTGAGCTAAGTAAAATGACTAATGAGGCTCATTTCTTTAGCAAAACATCTGGGACGCGCGAAGAGATCTTAGAATCCACATTTCATGCACTATGTGAGCATGGATATGCTGAGCTTACGATTTCAAAGATTGGAGATCACTTCGATAAAAGTCAGTCCCTCATTTATCATCACTATGAGAATAAGGATGATTTACTTTTAGACCTACTTGAATATATATTGGAAGAACTAGAATCACAAGTGCCCCTTTCAACACAGTCTCCAAGAGATTATATGAGTGAAATTATCGATGAAATCTTTGGGGACACAGATGGCTCAAATGCACAATTTTCTAAGGCAGTGTTGGAATTGCGGGCACAAACAGCTCATAATGACGAATACCGAGAGTTGTTTAACCGGAGCGATGAGTTCGTCCGGAAGCAAATAGCGCTAGTCATTCGCGAAGGTAATGAGCAAGGGGTATTTAATGTAGAGCAGCCGAAGCAGGCTGCTGCACTTTTTCAAACAGTTATTGTAGGGATTCAAGGTCAACAAACTACAGATGACATGAATATGATTGGAAGTACAAAATCTGAATTTCAGCGATATGTTGATCAGTGTCTGTTATCGTCGACAGAACGAGAAAAGTGACTTAATAAGCACTATTAACAGGTATCTTTCATCTACATCTCAAATCGCGTTACATATTCACCTGTTTAGATTAATTCAACACGTTCTGGGACCTTCTTATTATACAAATTGGTGGTGTACCTATATTCTAAGTACAGTTACGTTATCTATTTCCCAATCATACATCCACATTATTAATTATAGATTCTCTTGATTCTTTCCAGAGTGATAGACAATTTTCGCACCATGAACGGTGATTTGGTGGATACAGATCGATAGATTTTCTTGTTGATGCTGATGGTTTCCCACATAACGGACCTGTCTGAAACGGGATGTGGAGTTTGCTTCCTCCTTTTGGTGATAAATAAACCGTACTAATGTAGCTTTCTAGGCCTAATTTCGTTTCTTGAGGTACCATATGTGATTAACAGTCTGCATACCTATACAGCTGTTGATTGAATATTCAATCACTCTCGTTCTATTCATATATACTTAATTTTACGAATATATTTGGCTTTCTAGTATGGTGTAACTGTGCTAGTTTGAAAGTGAACATTCTGTACATTATTATAACAGACAGTGACCATATCGGTCGCTCACTAATCGAACGCCAGCCGAGGAGAGCGTTATCAAGACTGTACCTCATTACCAAGTAATTCGGAAGGCATATATGACTGAATATTCAATCAACTACAACATGAATAAGCTACTCTGGTGGATTTCACTTCAATTATAATATGAATATTGAATATCAGAAATACATAGATGTAATTGATAGATGGATTATAAATAGAAACAAGACCGTCATACTTGGCTTTCTTGTGCTCACACTCGTAATGTCTGTCGGTCTGGGGATGACCGCAACAGACTCAGGCACATCACAATTTACAGAGGGTGTCCCTGCACAGGAAGCTTTCGAGGATGTCAACGATAATTTTGAACGACAGCCATTCTCGGAAGGAACCGGTAGTACGACACTCATACAACAAGATCGGAATGTGCTTGCAAAATCTTCTCTCATATCTATGCTAAGAGCACAAAACCGTCTTGAACAACGTACATCACAGCATGTAGTCGGTTCAAATAGCTTTGCTCAAATTGTTGCCCAAAATTTGAATCCCGAAGCGACTACCTTAGAAAGACAAATAAAAACTATCGAAGGGTCGAGCCGTTCGAATATTAGACGGACTACACGACAGATACTCGATGAGCAATCGTCAACAGCAGGGCTTTTGAGTAAGGATCTGAACAGGCAGGACCCATCGGCATCCGCAACGTTAGCAACAGTTACTCATCAAGTGGCAGGATTATCTGATAGTAGTGCCGGCACACAGGCTACATCCCCCCTAACTCCAATACAACAGCGAGCAGAATTTGTGGTAGGTTCTGTTGAGAGTGATATTACTGTATTCGGTAGTGGACTTATTTCAGCTGAACTGAGCAGTGTAATTACTGATTCGCTTATATTGGTTATACCAGCAGCAACACTACTCATCTTCATTTTTCTTGTAATTTCTTATCGAGATCCTTTCGATTTGGTAATTGGATTAGTTTGTATCGGGATGACAATGGTGTGGACATTCGGGTTCATGGGATGGGCAAACATCGCCTTTACACAGATGTTGATTACAGTGCCTCCACTTCTGCTCGCCATTGGTATTGACTTTGGTATTCACGCAGTCAACAGGTATCGTGAAGAACGAATTCAAGGCACTGGCCCGACCGACTCTATGGAGGTTGCGACAGATCAGTTGCTTCCTGCGTTCTTCATTGTAACAGGGACAACCGTACTTGGGTTTGCTGCGAACCTAATTAGTGACCTTGGACCTATTCGAGATCTTGGACTTGTTGCTGGTGTTGGAATAATTTTCACTTTTTTGATTTTTGGAATCTTCCTTCCAGCTCTGAAACTCTTCGTGGACACCAAAAGAGAGGAATATGATCTGCCATCATTCAGTATCACACCGCTTGGATCGGAAGACTCCTCAACAGGTAGGGTACTATCAATTGGTGTTAAGATTGCACGGCGTGGTCCGTACGTATTTTTTGCTCTGATTTTGATATCCACTGCGGCGATGGGTGCATATGGTACTGGCATTGATACTCGATTTACCACCGAAGACTTCCTCCCACCTGAAGAGAGCCCAGAGTATGTCGATGCTCTTCCAGATTCCATCGCTCCTAGCGGTTACACTGTCACACAAAATATTAATTTTCTGGAAGAAACGTTCGAAAGCGGTGACAGTGATACGGTTACAATCTTTGTAGAGGGGCCGTTAAAGCGTGGCTCAAGCTTGGAAGAATTATCTCGTTTAACTAGAGATCCTCCAGATTCGTTTGTCAGGAGTGGGGATCGGGCCGATGCAACGAGCATCCTTAGCGTAATAAATCAATATGAACAGGTCTCCCCTGAATTTAAAAAACTCGTTGCTCAGAATGATATGAATGCTAACGGTGTCCCAGATCAAAATCTTGGACTGATCTATAAACAGCTATTCAACTCACCATATGCAGACCGAGCCGAGTCGTATATGACTGATGATTATTCAAGTACTCGAATCGTATACTCCGTTAAATCAGAGTCAAGCCAACAAGAGGTGACTACAGACACTCAAGAGGTTGCAGGTGACTTTAGAATGTCGGCAACAGCAACCGGCAGTGTTGTGGTAACAAAAGCTGTCTCAGATGTTATTGCTGAATCGGCATACACTAGTTTAGCCCTTGCAATCATTGCGTCAGCTATATTTCTTGTGATTGCTTATTGGATCCTTGAACAGCGACCCGGACTCGGTATTGCAAATCTGGTCCCAATTTTGCTGACAATAGCTGCTCTTGCGGCGACAATGCGATACCTTGATATTCCATTCAATGTACTCACTGGAACCACACTCTCTATCGGGATTGGGTTGGGTATCGATTATTCGGCTCACCTTGTCCACCGCTTCTCTGAGGAGTATCGTGGATCTGTGGATTTATATGACGCACTTGCTGTGAGCGTTAGAGGGACTGGTGGTGCTTTAGCCGGAAGTATGCTAACAACTACGTCCGGAACTGGTGTGCTAGTACTTGCAGTTATCCCAATTCTCGGTCAATTTGGACTACTTATTGCACTCAGCGTCCTGTATTCATTTGTTGCCTCTGTCTTGGTACTCCCAACCACAATCGTGATATGGAAGCAAGGCGGGGATTACCTGAAGAAACACCGTATACTAGCTTAGTTGTTGAATATCAGTGAACCCGATTCGGCAAGGAAGGACGATTAGATGGATGCGTTTGATCTATAAGCTTACTACAATGGACTATTCTCTGGTGAACGCATACGTTCCGTATTCCGGTTTCGCGAATCCCAGTGCCTCTTCATATAGCCGCTGGACGGTCGACTTCCAGAGCGTGTCGGCAGAGGTGTAGGCATCTGGATGGCGGTCGAATAACTGTTCTTTCAGCTTGCTCGCACTCAGTGGCCCTTGGTCGGTGAGAAATTCGAACAGTATCTCGAATGACCGCTTGGGCACCGTCGCTATCCGGTCCATCTGTCTGGAGCCAGTCGTTCTGCATCTGCTCAACTGTCTAAAGACGGAGTTCAGTCGCCTTCTCACCGACCTCGTAATCCAACACCTCGCTGGTCTCCTTGTCGACGCGGGTGTTGTCTGCGCTCACCTCACTCGAGACGACCGTGTCGCCGAGGCCGTAGGTCGATTCGACCGACGCGATCGTTTGGTTCCCGGTGCTCGGATCCGCAGTGAACAGCACGCTGGCAATCTCCGCGTCGACCATGGGCTGTAGGACGACAGCCATCGCGACGTCAGTGTGCCGGATGTCGTTGCGAGAGCAGTACGCAACGGCGCGGTCAGTGAACAGCCACACCATACAGGTTTGAATCGTTTGCATGGCTTTGATTACTGAACGTTCGTTTAGCAATAGTATGAATTTATTCTTTGTCCGATCATCGATTCTTCATGAACGGAGATCTGGCTCGGGAAATCGGATCAAGACCGCCGTGCCAGTATCAGGGCCGAATTCATCCGCGCGTCAACGAACAGTGTGCTGCCGCGGGCATTGATTTCTCGACGACGACACAACACTCGGTTACCGGTGAGCTATTGAGGTCAGGTAAAAAGAAAGGACCGACCACAGCTGATTGAGAGGCCGCACCTCGTTCTCGGTGCCGTCAAACGAGGATTTTAGACCGTTTCCAATTCGTTTTCGAGCGCCTGAAGTCGGGCGATGCGGTCGTCAGTACTCGGGTGGGTGCTGAACAGCCGACCGATGACTCCGCTTCTCAGCGGGTGGATGAAGAACGCGTTCATCTCCGTGTTCTCACGGAGATCCTGATCCGGGACACGATCCATCTCACCGGAGATCTTCGTCAGCGCGGACGCGAGCGCACTCGGTCTGCCCGTGATCATGGCGCCACCACGGTCGGCTGCGAACTCGCGGTACCGAGAGAGCGTTCTGATCAACACGAACGAGAGAATCCAGACCACGAACGAGGCGATGATGGCGACGATGACGGGCGGGCTCTCCTCGTCACCACCGCCGCCGAACAGCCATCCCCACCGGACGACGAGTAGCGCGAGTGTCGAAAAGAACGACGCGAGGGTCATCACCATCACGTCACGGTTCTTGATATGTGCGAGTTCGTGCGCGAGCACACCCTCCAGTTCGTCAGTATCGAGCGTCTCGAGGAGGCCCGCCGTTACACAGACTGTTGCCGTCGCCTGTGAACGGCCAGTCGCAAACGCGTTCGGCACAGGCGTGTCTGAGACGGCTACGGTGGGTACTGGGAGGTCAGCCTGCTGGCTTAATCGGGATACTGCGGCGTGGAGTTCGGGGTACTCTTCCTCGCTCACCGCGCTCGCGCCCATCGAATAGAGAGCGAGCCGGTCGCTGAAGAAGAGCTGTCCGAGCATGAACAGCCCCATCACGAGGATAATCGTCAGGAGTCCGGCGTTGACGGTGAGAAGCACGCCGATGAAAACGGCATACAGGCCCGCCAAGAGTCCAACTGTGAGGAGCATTCGGACACGAAGCCCCCAGTCCGGTGACCAGTTCATTGTAGGTTCGAGATTGGGTTCATTTGTAATGGGATGCCAGAGCGAGTTTGTTTGATAGTCTCTGAAAGCCGTCAGAGAGATCGGTACTATACCGTTACGTTGTTTTCCGCTTCGTCAGCAAGGCTCACCGAGAGCTGCCCGTCGCTGTGAACCGAGACAACACACTCGGAGACGACGAACTTGACCACTCCGGTAGATGGGGTCGACGCTTCGTCGGCTCCATCGAACAGTTGACTGAGTGCGAACGCGTGCGCCCGGTCGTAGCGGGAGGCGACTGCCGAGTGGGCATCGCCGGTAACGGTCGACACGGCGTCGGTGACGGCGTCGTAGAGAGGTGTCTCATTGCCCCAGCGAGCCAGGTAACGGCCGTGCCACGGTACTGTCGATTCGTCGGCGGGTCGGGATTCGTCGGTC
>Ga0075134_100581_pt1 | contig 12234 bp, 11 predicted proteins | sample AntRauMetaRauer3_FD_69803 | JGI IMG/M metagenome (GOLD analysis project Ga0075134, IMG submission 69803) | Saline lake microbial communities from Rauer Lake, Antarctica, in enrichment culture - Antartic Rauer Lake 3 Metagenome Rauer3 | ecosystem: Environmental > Aquatic > Non-marine Saline and...
ATATCCTTATCCCATACGGGAACAGGCTCTACATATACCACATCGATTCCATGTTCCCTTGATGACTCTAGCAAAGTCTCAAGCATTATTTTATCAAACGCCATTGCCGATTGATGTACATAAATAACTGACACATTTCTCTTAGCCGCTTCATTGACTATAGCTCTCGGAGCCGGACCGTCAGCGTTCATTGCAGAATTTGAAACAAGAAACCACAAGTGATAACCGTTACTTAACGCAGACTTTCTAAATGACTCTTTAATTGCATTAGCATGCGAATTACCAGCTAACATTATAGAGCCCTCAACTTTACTATCAGGCAGACCAGTTAGCTCACAGCTCATAGCTGATGGGTTCAAAAATCGGAACACTCTTCCGCATCGGAACTCTGCTTGATCATCATTAGCCGAGAATATCAGGTGCTCTTGAACCGAGAGTTTTTTTCCTGTAAAAAATTTAGTGACAAAGCCAAGAAGAACACACCGAAAGTTGCAATTAATACTGCTCTTTTCCAGTACTCAGTTACTACATTGGGAAGCTTTCTTCGTTCAGCAAAGTTATATAAAAAATAGGACAATAAACTTATCAAGAAAGTAAGGAAAATAAAGTCAACCCAAGAGTCTACACCGTAGTAGGTACCTTCGAAGGGTATGCTGTTATAAATAACAATAACAGGGAAGTGAACTAAATATATTGCATAGGAATATTTACCAAGGACTTCCAAGGCTCTTCCGAAAAAACACTTTTCAATAATCGCTGGAAGCCCGAACATAAGCGTTAAGGCGACTGAACAGGATATAACTAGGGCTATTAAACCAGGGTGACCGTTTATTGCAGAAAAACTTTCGCCGTCTATTGGAGCTAACGGAATAAGAAGCAAAAAAAGGAGCCCCATCGCCCCAATCCAGCTAAATTTTCTACTTAATACATTTCCCCCATTAGTAAAATACATAGCAACCCCATACCCAATGAGAAACTGCCAGATTCTGAAAGGAGTTATAAAAAAAGCAGTTTTAGGGGAAACTGATACCGCCCAAAAACAGAGGACTAACGAACTGAGCAAGAAGAAGGCGAGTACCCATTTATTCTTTCTAACAAAAAAACTGATAAAAGGAACAAGTAAATAGAATTGAATCTCAACACCCAGAGACCAGAGGTGAAGTAGCGGCTTGAACGCACTTTGATTAAAGTATGAGTTTTCTAACCAAAAACCAATATTTGATGCAAAGAAACTAGCCCATAGAGCTTGGTTTACAACCTGTGTAGTTTCGCTTCTAGTAGTTAATAGAAATGAGAATATGACCGTGAAAATTATAGCAACATAGTATGATGGCAAGAGCCTGATAGCTCTTCGCCGAAAGAATTTCGTATTGTCGGAAGGGTCGTATAAAACTGCCATCAAAAATCCACTAATGACAAAAAAGACATCGACACCTAGCAGGCCACTTTTAAATAACTCAAAGCCAAGGTGGAAAAGCACTACAAGTAGTACTGAAACGCCTCTCAGAATTTGTATATCTGCTCTAAACTTCATTCATATCTGTCCCTGAAAGTGACTCGACTTACCTGTTGACCCGATCGCCCGTTCCACCGCCAGAAACGGTCCTGAAAATATACTTAAAGTAGTTTGCCAAGTTCATTGTCCTAATCATTTCCGCATCTACTTCAGCAAGCTTCTGAGGCGTTGACATATCAATATCATTTAACTGAGCCAAACCGGTAATCCCAGGCCGAACTGCAAATACACCCTTATCGTCGCGTTCACGGGTAAGCTCCTTTTGATTAAAAAGGCCAGGGCGCGGCCCAACTAGGCTCATCTCTCCCTTAAGAACGTTCAACAATTGAGGCAACTCATCCAACTTTGTCCGGCGCAAGAAGTGGCCGAATGTAGTAATGGATGATGCACTCGCCAGATGACTGGCCACTGATGCGGTGTCTTTACGCATAGTACGGAATTTTATGAGAACAAAAGGTTTCTTATTGCGCCCTACCCGCTCTTGCCGGAAAATCGGCGACCCCGTATCTAGGAGTCCGACCATATATAATGCGAATAAGACGGGAAACCCAATAATTAGGCCTAATAGTGAAAATACTAAATCCAGCACTCGAATCATTAACTACACCTTTACTTATTAGCAGCGGAGAATCGTACTGCATTATTTAATGTTTCTCTCGAGGTGACAACTGGCTGCCAACCTTGCGACTTGGCCCTTGTATTGTCGATAACTAAGTCTTCACATAATTGCTCATAAAACTGAGGTTTACCCAGCAATGATAACAATACTTTAAGGACTCCCGTAGGCACCGGCACCATGATTTGTGAACGACCAAGAGAGGCTTTTATCTCTGTAGCTATATCCTTCGTTGATATCACTTCATCGTCAGCCAAAGTAAATACACCGGATACATCAGACTTTGCTAGAGCATAACGAATGAAATCTACAAGATTATCGTTCGACAGGACAGTGCGCTTGTTCTTTATCATCCCAAACGGCAGCGGAATGGGTAACGCACAAAGCCTCACTAATTTTCCAAAGTTTCCTGGGGCATTGTTCCCTACAATCAATGGAGGACGGATAATTACCAATTCATTGCGTCTATCTTGGCTCTCGAAGAGTTCGACTAAGCGTTTCTCAGCTTCAAGTTTTGATCGAGAGTAAGAATCATAAGGAGAAAACGACGAGGACTCGGATACTGGCTCTGAAGATATTCGTCCATGCACACCAATAGTACTGAGAAATACAAATTTCTTCGCGCCAGTATCCAGCGAAAACTCAGCGAGTGCTTCTGTTAAAGCTACGTTCGCAGCCCTGTAATCTTGATAGTCCGCATTCGGCAGTTTGCCATGAGCCAAACCAGCACAATGTACTATTGCATCAATTTTATAACCTAATTCACCAACTAGTGCCTGCAATGACTCAGACGAGAGCGCTTCGGGCATTGGGATTTCAAAGGTTTCCAGATCCTCGCTACTACGCCTTACTAGGCTAACAAACTCACTGTCCGACTTCTGAAGGAATTTAACCAACTCCCTTCCAACAAATCCTCGACCGCCAGTAACTAGAATCATCAAGAGAGTCCTCGTTTAATGCGCGTAAGAGTGTTTGCTAACAAATAATATAAAGACACGGGCCAACTAAAGCCTTCGCAGTCACGAAAAACCGAATAATTGTATTTCAACAAGGAAATTTTATTACTCGAGATTGAGTCATTACGAACAGTATAAGATGCGAGCACTTCATTCAGCCCATAAACCGAACCAACCTTACGGAGTATTCTAAGCCACATAGCATAGTCTTGTCGTTTACGGATACAAGGCATCTCGATACGCCCAACCTGCTTAGTATCAAACATGGCGGTTAAACAACCTACCTGATTTGAGTAAAGCATGTTCTTGTACGTTAAGCGCTCGGGTGGGATGTATTCCGATGAGATTGCACCGGTGCTTGAATCAACACGCCTAAAGCCCGTATGCGAAAAAGCAAGATCTCGCTCTTCCATAAATTCTATTTGTTTCGTTAATTTACTCGGATCCCATCGGTCATCACTATCCAGGAAAGCAATGTATCTGCCAGAAGACGCTTTAATCCCCTCATTTCGAGCAACGGCTGCACCGCCATTTGAGCTTAGCGATATGACCTTTATGCGGTGCTCATCAGCCACGATCCGGTTCACTACATTAACTGAATCATCATCAGAACAATCATCGACTATAAGCAACTCCCAATCTTCATATGTCTGCTCGCTCACGGACCGGATTGCACCTTCAATAAATGGGCCGCTATTAAACATAGGCATGATTATGGAAACAGACATATCACTCTCTCATTGCATCTTTGTGCCCACATATAATGGACAGAGAATTGAAGTTTTTTAAACCGCTAGTATTTCTCAAAGCTTTCTGATTTCGTCCATTAGGTCTTCAGATCGGTCATCCCAAAATTGAATCTCTTGATATCGCTTAAAAGTAAACTCGCCCGACGCTGCCAAAACTAACTTCTTCTTTATATCGTCAATATCAAACTCATCTACTAATATAACATTGCGAGGATAGCTGACCTTCAAATCGTCGGCCATTCGAGTTCGTGATGATATAACGGGAACTCTTTCGAACATTGAGCATTCAAAAAATTTATTGGATATTGCGTAAACAGCGTTCAAGTTATCGGTTGGGTAAGCAGCCCATATAAAATCTGAAATATTGTAAATGTAGGGTAATTCACCCTGACTGTACCTTCCCCAAAAATGAACTTTATCCTCAATACCTTTTTTGATAGCCAGCTTTTGTGCAAAGTCCAAACTCGGTCCATCACCGAAAACGAACAGCTGCATATCCAATTCTTGAAAAGATTCAATAAGTTTCTTTAATACTGAAGGATAACGCACGACCCCTACCCAGGAAACTACTATTAGCCCCTGATTTTTTAAGCCTTCTGCTTGTGATTGCCATTTCGGCTTATCAGCCGTATATTCAAGTAGCGACTTCGAAGGATAGTTTTCAAAAACAATACTGTGAAGCTTATTATCATACCGTTCAGGGAAGTATCTAGATGCAAAGATGGTTAAATCAGCAAATTTTAAGCAAAAAGACTCTAAACGTCGCAAAATCTTCAAGGTGTATTTATTACTGGCCGCGGGCATATCCAAACAATCGTAAACCAACTTTACTTTGGGTCTAAAAATTTTCATTAGACAACCCAAGCATAAAGAGTCCCAATGACTCAAAAACAAAACATCAGGTTTAAATTTAACGAATGTCTTTATACCGAACAGGATAAACAGGGGGAAAAGAATTAATTTTTTTATCCGATTTCCGACTTCAGAACGCATTCTAAAAAGCGTATACCCCCTTGGGCTAGACTTCTCAGTACCACTCCTATCCCAAGCCAAAACGTTGACTTCATATTCTTGAATTAAAGAGGCACGAAATTTATTGGTTCTACTATTAATTGGGTACGAGGTATCGACAACAAGTATTTTTTTCATATGCCACCAAAAAAAAGAATGTATGGCTGTGCAACGACAGCTATTATCAGGCCTAATGCCAAATACATTCCAGGGAATGCTAAGTACGCTAACTTTTGAGTTCGGATCAAATGAGTCAAAAAATACCTTGAAATAATCGGAACAACTAACACCCCAATTATTAAAAATATATAGCTTAACCTCCAAGCCAGTATAGTAACGTCCATAAACGCTATCAGTATCATCGAACCTATAATAAATAGCTTAAAGAGGTAAATATGAAATGGATTAGTGACTTTATTTTTAATCAGCATTATGGCCGCTACCATAAAAACTGAAATAAGTACCCTGGGATCATAAACCCTCATAGGGTATCCGTAATGTTCTGAGTTAACATAACTTAGAAACTTAACGGCAATAACATCTAGTCCGATTAGGCTTAACACTCCGGCAAAAAGGACTGAAAAGCCAATTAGGAACGACAGAAAAAGAAGAATAAAATAGGTGCCTGCAAGAACCGATAACCTTAGGCGCGTTACGAAAGTACAGACGAGTAGAATCAAGGAAGTATGAAAAGAAACTGCAAGTAAAAAGCAAAGTATCGACAGCAATTTATGCTTATTGTAATAGCAAATGAAAAATAAAATACCAAAACCAACAGCCACTGAAATTCTTGATGACTGCATATTCATAGACATGATATATGGAAACCAAACAACAATTGACAGCATCTTATACGGCGAATATTTTTTTATTACCCAGGCCACCGGTATAAAAGAGGCGAGCGCCATAAATATTATTATAAATTGCCCACCTGAATTAAATGTGTTGCCAAGAAAAGATACAACTCGAAATCCTATTTCGACGTGAGTTACTGGGTTTAGTACATCATACCAATCAACGATACTGGAATAGATTCTAATGTATGCGTCATAGTCTGCTAAACCAGTGCCATTCCCTCGTAATGCCATAGCCAGCAAAACAAATAGTGAGAATAGATAAAACATCGAGGTTGACACTCGAGTTCTATCGCAAAAATGCAGAAGAAACGCACTGGTAGCTATAAGCACGTAAAACATTAGTCTAAGCCCTTATAAACTAGTTGTTGAGCACTGAAACTCGGGCCTTTGATCATTTTTCGTTTTTGAGAATACCAATAATCCGACCAACGGCCATTCCATCACCGTAAGGGTTATGTGCTTTTGTCATTTTTTCATACTCTGAAGCATCATTTAGTAAAATGTTTACTTGCTCAATAATTTTGGTAGCGTCGGTACCAACAAGTTTAACTGTTCCAGCCGCTACGGCCTCTGGTCTCTCAGTTGTTTCACGCATTACAAGCACAGGCTTACCTAATGAGGGAGCTTCCTCTTGCACTCCTCCTGAGTCAGTCAATATCAGATAACTCATATTCATTAGATATACAAAAGGTAAGTAGTCCTGAGGAGGAATTAAGAAGACGTTGTTCAAATCGCCCAAAAGGCTTTTTACGGGCTTTTCTACATTTGGATTAAGGTGAACAGGGTAAACAATCTGAACATCTGTATGCGAATTTGCGATTTCTTTTAATGCAGCACAAATTCGCTCGAATCCGTGCCCGAAGCTTTCACGGCGATGGCCTGTAACCAAAATAACCTTCTTTGCGGGGTCAATATAATTGAATTTATGCTCGAAGGCTTGCTTCGTTTCGTCATCATTCAGCACTTTATGCTTTATCGAGAAAAGCGCATCGATGACAGTGTTCCCGGTAACAAAAATTTTTGAATCACTAACGCCCTCAGCGAGAAGATTCTCCTTCGCCCGAGCCGTCGGCGCAAAATGAAGATCGGTGACGACTCCCGTTAGCTTCCTATTGCCCTCTTCCGGCCATGGCGAGTAAAGATTTCCAGTTCTCAGTCCTGCTTCGATATGCCCCACTTTTACCTGCTCATAGAACGCGGCCAAGCTAGCAGTAAAACAAGTAGTAGTATCCCCATGAACCAAGACTAAGTCGGGCTTAAAGTCTGTCAAAACATCTTTAAGGCCTAGCAGGATTTTCGCGGTTACGTCATATAAATCCTGACCGCTCCGCATAATATTTAAATCATACTCTGGGGTAATATCGAACAGGGTCAGCACTTGATCTAACATTTCTCTATGTTGAGCTGTTACTGCAACCTTTACCTCAAAGGCGTTATCTCTAGTCATTGCAGAAACTAGCGGACCCATTTTAATGGCTTCCGGTCGAGTGCCAAAGACGAACAAAATTTTCATAAAACAACCCAAGTTAATATAAATGACAACTTAATTTTTTCAGCCACACCTGCATAGAAAATTTCTTATCTATTGTATCGTATGCTGCTTTAGACATACTCATGTACTCTTCCCCAGACATAGAAAGGGCTCGCTTAAAAGTTTTCGATAAATCGTAATCAAAAGCAACGAAGCCATTGACTCCATCTTCTACAAGCTCTTCATAACCATTGCCTGGGTAAACTATTGGCACCAATCCAAGAGACATCGATTCTAGCAACGCATAATTGGCAAGTATTACATCCGAAGGAAATATAAAGAACTTATACTCCTTCATAATCTGGTTAATATTCTCTACGAAACCATGAGCCTCAACAAAATCAGAAACTTCAAGATTTTTCAAATTCGCTAGTGCCCGTTTAGAATAAGGAACACCTCGAGGCGCGTAAACTTCATTAGAAATAGAGTTAAAACCATATATGGCTGCTTTAAATAGCAGACCTTCACCGCGAAGTTTATCTAATGCATCGATGAGCGATATAACATTGCGTCTTTCGATTACAGCATTTGCGTACAAAAAATCACGCTCCAAACCAACTCTTAAATCAGAGCTATATTCTGGAACCGGAACACAATTATGTATTTGGACGACTTTACTTAACGCATTTGGTAAATGGCTTCTAATACTTTCGACATGGTGTAGCTCTTTAGCAAAAATCGCATTGCTGCACCTTAAGCAAATCCATGTTAAAGATCTTTTAACGCTAAAGTAGGTACTCATAAACAAGGAGTTAGAGTTAGAGTTTTGCGTATCCCCTATTAACTCACCACCGATTATCCAAAAACGTACGTTGACCCCGAAAGCTCTAGCAATGAGGACATATATCACAGACAACACACTGTAGTTGTAGCAGTCGATGTTGCTTGGGCGAAAACGAACAAGTTCAACAATAAATTGCTTTAATCTTAAAAAGTTATTATTGCTTGAATAACTGAGTATACCATCATCATCAACATTATCTGGCTTCTGATCATCTCTTCGTTTATTTAGAAGAACTTTAACCTCGCAACCAAGTTCTCGATAAGCATTGACTGCATACTGGTATTTTTTTGGAAAAAACGGCAAACCAACTATTAGAATTCTCTTCATTTTTTAATTACCGATCACACCTTATACTTGCTGCATGAGCTCTCAGTGGGTCATAGCTTAATCAATTATTGACTGGGGTTTGTACAACGCAAATTTCAATACAAGTATAACCAATTCTTTAATTCCAAACCTTTAGCCCGTTCTATAGTGAGATAAAACTTTCTTTATAAGTTTATCTGGATCATGATGCGTATTTACATAATCAAGTGATGCGTCGACAAGATTATTATACCGAGCAGGGCTATCTAAAATTTCTGAAACTCTTTCATAAATATTTGTCGGATCTACTCTCAAAAACGCTTCATTTATATCACTTCTCATATCACCTGAAACATAAGGTAAATCCGCCTCATTTATATATACAGCTACTGGAACACCCATACGCATAGCTTCAACAGCTACGCCTCCATACCACCCTAATCTAACTTGATCTATTAACAAATCGGCTGCTCTATAAGCTTCTTTGGCCTGTGAGTGTGTCATGTTCTCTATAAGTTTAAATTCAATATTGAAGCTTTTCTTAAGTTTATTTATAGCTTCAAATATATACTTGCTGCCTTTTACTTCTCTATTAGTCGGCGCGTGAACTATAGTGAACTTTTTATTTTTGCTCGTTCGCTTCTTTCCTTCAGAATCGAACCAGCTTTCTTTTATATACGGTATAAATTCGGCGCGTCCTTCAGGTAAAAAACGAAGAAGGTCAGGATTTTGCACAAAAGCGAAATCAATATTATTGAAAAGCCTATTTATTCGTTCCTCTCTCTTCAGATGAGAAAGTTTATCTTCGGCATCGCTAAGATAAGGACTAAATGGATTAATTGATTCATCGACAGGCTGCCTTATATCACTACCATTGAAAGTCATAAACTTACGACCTCGATAAAATGGAAGATCCAAATAATCTAGCCCATAAGAGGGGAAATCTAAAAGAGTTTGACCGAAATTAAAATGATATATGTCAAATTTAGAAGAAACTCTGTAGAAAGTCTGAAATTTCTTTAAAAGAGCTTTCAGCTTGTTATTGGGAAGCTCTACTAATTCGTCGGCTTTCATCCCTAAGGGGTTTCTATCGATGACTAACGACTGACTTTCATAGCCTGCTCTACGCTCCGCACAGGCCAAACTATACCCATGGTTACCAACTGAAGTTGGCAAATGCAAAATTCTCATCAGAATTAAAGTCTCGCTTTTATGAATTTTGCTGGTGTACCCGCAATAACACTATTCGCTTTGACACTCCGCGTTACTAGTGAATGCGCCCCAACAACACAGCCATCACCTATTGTCACACCGGACAAAATAGATGCTTTCATCCCTACCCACACATTATTACCGATTTTTACTGGTGATTTTATCAGTTCTGCATCCCTTATTATCTCATCCAAATTATATTTATGGGTTGAGGTTAATATTGAAACACAGTGAGCTATAGATACGTTGTTCCCTATATCTAGCTTACCGTATGCAGACAAAAAGCAATTATGCTGAAGTGAAACGTTGTTTCCAATTACCAAGTTACTAGGATACTCAATTACTACACCTGACTTTATCTTTACATTACTTCCAACAGTCGCTCCAAGGAATCTAATAAGATCAGGTCTTAAGGTTTGTAGATAATCATAATCCCAATTGCGGGTAGCTAAGTAAATAAACCTTATAAATCTAGCTGCTACTTTTTTTAATATTTTTTTCATTTTTTAAAGTTTTATATAAAACAGGAGAGATAAAAGAGAAGTATACTAAAACAACAGTGATATCAGTAACCACATTCGACTGATATAGGAAGTCTGTAACCATAATCAGATAACATACGATAAATAAAAAAGAAACAAAAAATATCTTAGGTAACGAGTAAGGAATTGGATAGTTCTTTCTTGATATAAAGTAAATCCAGACTGTTACTATTAAATATGAAATAAGTGTAGAGTATGCAGCACCTATAATGCCAAATGAAGTAATAAAGAAAGGACTAAGGACTATATTAATCCCTAACGCAACAAGAGAACCATAAAAGAAAAAATGGTTTTTCTTCGTGATATTTAGACCTATCCCTAGTTGGGAAAAGAGACTGTGTATCACTAATCCCAATGCAATCGGAGTAATCACTGTAACCGCGCCAGAGTAACTATCTTGATTTCTTGTCAAGACCCCGAGAAGCCATTCCTCGATGGTCGCCAACCCTAAAACAGAACCAAGCATTACCGATAAGTAGATTAAAAAAATCTTTGCATATATTCCCTTCGCTTCTTTTCGCTCTTTTATGGACATTGCAAATGGCCCAAAAGACATTGAAAATGCTGCTATAAGAAGAACGACTGCACCACCAACTTTTGCGCCAACTGAATATACGCCAACGTCTGAAATTTCCAAAAAGTGATTTACAAAAAATTTATCTAAAGTCGTCATCACTGCCGATGTTACAGCAAAAGGCAAAAGAGGCAGACTATAGCTAATTAGCTGCTTTGCTCTATTTAAATTTGGTAGCGAAACAAGAGACGAACGAATCAGATAAATAGAAAGTAGAAAAGCAACAACATAACTAACTGACTTTGCAATAAAAAAACTTTCGACACTTTCTTCTTTTTTCAGAAGAAAAAATAAGAAAGCTAGAAACAAAAGTGAGTTTACAACAATAATTATATTATATTGCTTTACCAGCCTTTTTATTCTTAACACTTTGTTTGATATATTAAAGAAGGCTTGAGCTACTATAGACGCGATTAGTATATAAAAGAAATCAGTAGTATCGCTTTTAAAATAAAGACTTTCTAAAGAACTTTTAAAAAAAACTAGAAATATACTTAATAGTGCAGCAGCTATGATAACAATTAAAAAAGAACTAGTAATATAGCTACTTCTTCCAATTGTGTTTTTTTCATCCCAGTAAAAAAAAGTTAAACCAGTATCAACACCAAGCAGAATGAAGAGTAGTAATACGGTTGACAGAGCAAGACCAAGCTCTACCATACCGACTTGTTCTACAGTTAGGTAAGTGGTCAACAAGGGCAGCATCACTATCGTTAGTGATTTGGTTACTGCTACCCCCGCGCCATATAATAGAATATCGCCACTGAATCGTTTCAGGAGGCTCATTTAATGCTCTCTATAACCTCATCTAATGTAGAGTTCAGCGTACCCCAAAGGTCTTTAGTAAAACTAACCCCCAAGTCTTCCACAATTTTATCATTGCTCACATTAAAAAACTTAATATCCCCTAAGAGAGGTTCATTATGAATTATCTCTACTTTTGCGCCCATCATCTCGCGTATATTTTCAGCTAGACTATTGATCGTAACCTGAATGCTTGATGCGACGTTATAGACTTCGCCAATACTTTTCTCACTTGAGGCCGCTGATATATTTGCATCCACCAGGTCTTTTACCCACGTGAATGTTCTCATCTGCTCGCCATCTCCGTTAACGTATAATGGCTTGTTTTCCATAATATTCTTTATGAAAATGGAGACTACGCCACCAAACTCGTTTGACTCTTGGCGAGAACCATACACATGGAAATACCGCAGAATTGTAGTCTTTATGCCATATAGTTGATTAAATGTATCAACGTAACGCTCACCGGCTAGTTTCGAAACCCCGTAATAAGATACAGGTCTTAGCGGATGCTCTTCTGTAGTCGGAAATATCTTCGGTTCTCCATATACAGAGCCTGTAGAAGCATGTATAAAACGCTCTACGTTATGCTTCTTTGCAAGCTCAAGCATATTCAGAGTTCCACCTCCATTAACGAGAAGATCTCTCTGGGGGTCAACTAAGCAAACATTTTTCTTCGACGCTGCATTATTAAAGACCGCGTAGCAGCCTTCGAACAGAGCATCCATTCCTTCTGTGTCGGTAATTGACTTTTTAACCAGTCTAAAGTTTTCATG
>Ga0075134_100586_pt1 | contig 12117 bp, 10 predicted proteins | sample AntRauMetaRauer3_FD_69803 | JGI IMG/M metagenome (GOLD analysis project Ga0075134, IMG submission 69803) | Saline lake microbial communities from Rauer Lake, Antarctica, in enrichment culture - Antartic Rauer Lake 3 Metagenome Rauer3 | ecosystem: Environmental > Aquatic > Non-marine Saline and...
CATTTAGGATATGAACTCTATCGGCTGATAATGGCTGACTTTGGACGACGTTTGGATGAATACTGAGTTTAGGGTTGAGCCTGCAAAGCTCACCGATGTTGATCAATTAGTTACACTGGAGCGGGCGACATTTAATTACAGCTGTATTAGTCGCCGCAGCTTCCGGCAGGTTATTCAGTCTGATCATAATTATTGCTGGGTGGCGCGTTCAGAAAACCAGTTAGCCGGGTATGCCATTGCTTTTACCCGACGTAACAGTAAAGTATGGCGCCTGTACTCTATTGCTGTATCACTAAACTTTCGTGGCTTTGGTGTTGGCAATTTACTCATGAATCACGTACTGGAAACAGCCAAAAGGCAAGGCGCTGAAGCTATGTCTCTGGAAGTAAAAAGTGATAATAAAACCGCCATTCATTGGTATCAAAACTGTGGCTTCGAAACCATCGATATTCTGCCCGACTATTATGATGACGGCAGTGACGGCTTTAAAATGCGGTTTACTTTTTATCCGGAAAGTCTGTGAATACTCCCTCAACTCCAGCTTGCTTCAACCACTGTCGTAGCTGACCATGAGACTTAACCCCTTCGGGCAGGTCGTCGGCTCGCAAGGTATAAACATGAACATCCAAACCTTTTTCTTCCGCAGAGTCTAAAACGTCACTCCATTGCGGCTCGCCGTTTTCGGAGACACCTTCGAATACATGATCCAGCCACAGCCCGACCCCTTCTGCGTAGCTCTTAACCGATTCTAAACCGGCACTGGACCGCATAGCGCTGTAGTCAATATCTGTCGCCCCCCACTCGTTATCGCCAACCAGCTGAATGAGGGGCGCGTCCCAGTTAAATTCCCGTTTTAAGCGCCGCAAGACTTCTGGATCAAAAGACTGTAAATAAATGGGGGTAGGCCGTTTGTCAGAATAGCCATTTCGTGCAAGTACCGACATAACAGCTGAAGTAATGTCGTACCCTTGTTGCTGATACCAACGTGAAGATTTCAGCTCCACATAGATACCGGTGGACATCTCTCGCACCCGGTTCAATTCATGAATCAACTTAATGTGCTCATCCAGGGTTTGGATCGGAAAGCGTACATCAGGTTGAGAGAAGCGTTTAGGATAGACCAGCTCATAGTCTTTATGGCGGGCAACAACTGTTAAGCGCTTTAATTCATCTAAGGAAAAATCGACCACATAATATTTACCATCAGGCCGATGCTTCTCCGGGAATACTTCAGACACGTTGGTAACATGATCCAGCTTCTCATCGTGCAAAACCATCGGCACACCGTCACGAGTCAGCTGTATGTCCTGTTCAATGAAGTCCGCACCTAATGCATGTGCCATAACCGTACTGGCCTGAGTATGTTCCGGTAAATAACCCGACGCACCACGATGCGCAATGTCCAGAAACTCAGGTACTTTTAAATCATGAAACGGCGCATCAGGCAAAGTATCCTGTGCTCTTGGTGCAGCAACGGCCAAACCTGATAACAAAGTGCAAATGATGAATCTATTCATTATTCCAGTTAACCTCTAGCACTTTATCGCCAAGCGCGCGATACCGTTTTATCAGTGCGTCAATGGGTTCGGGCTCAGCGTTTAAGTTACGCCCTCGTAAATACTCCGGGTTATACAATTTACTGACCGAACGCTCACCTAAATCACAGGAAAACGTCACGATACGTTGCCCCGGCCCCTTTCGCAAAGCAGCAGCCAAAGCGCCGGCAACATTAAGCGCGGAACTACTACCCAGCACAATACCGTCCTTGTCTCTGACATAACGCGACAGCGTGACTAAATCCTGATCGGGCAAATTAACGGCATGGTCAATACGTGCCTGACGAAAGTTATCCACTAACCGCATAATCCCAATGCCTTCTGTCATGGAGCCGCCAGTCGAAACATACTCGCCACTTCGAAGGAACTCATAAATACCCGAGCCATCCGGGTCCACAACCCAAACATCAATATCCGGATTTTTCTCTTTCAAAAAGCGCGAGTTACCACCAATGGTGCCACCGGTGCCTGCCACAGAAACAAGAACATCAACTTTACCACCGGTTTGTTCCCAAATTTCCGGGCCCGTATGAAGGTAATGCGCGCGGGCGTTGCTGGTATTTTCAAACTGATTGGCCCACCAACAGTCGTCACGCTCTTCAGCTAAGCGACGCGCTGTGTGATAAAAGTGGTTTTCGTTTTTAAAAGGGACCGGGTCAACGGCCATTAGCTCACCGCCATGCAGGCGTATCATCCGCTCTTTTTCCGGCGTCTGGTCATTCGGCATAACCGCCAGCATGTTGAGCCCATAGGACTTAGCAACAACCGCGAGGCCAATGCCAGTATTGCCAGCAGTACCTTCCACTACGGTCATGCCCGGCTTTAGTTCGCCGCGCTGCATAGCGTCATCAATAAGCTGTTTAGCGGCACGATCTTTTATTGAGCCCCCCGGGTTCTGAAACTCGCACTTAATAAAGATATCGCACCCGGTTAAATCAGACAGCGACGGTATCCGTAACAGATCTGTCTCACCAATAAGGTCGCTCTGCCGTGCTCCAAGTTTCATACTACTGCACCTTTAATCCTGCATTACTGTAGGTAAATAGTATCTCCCCTGTAAGGTCTGGGTTCAATAGCACTTTTGGTGCAGTGCACAGAGGTTACGCACATTTTTTGTGCAGAGCTTTAATCGAAATTCTATTTATCCATAAATATCAACAGATTAATCTTTGGCACATTTCCTGAATTAGAAGGTTGCTTAACAATCTTTTAATTAAGGAAGCCTCATGAAAATGCTCGTTGCGTTAATCAAACCTTTCAAGCTGGAGGATGTAAAGCAGGCTTTGTTTGAAATTGGCTGCTCCGGCTTAACCGTCACCGAAGTTCGTGGTGTTGGCCGACAAAAAGGCCATACCGAACTGTATCGAGGCGCCGAATACCAGGTCGACTTTCTTCCCAAAATGAAAATAGAACTGGCTCTTCCCGATGAAACCCTTGAGCGGGCGCTGGAAGTTGTTAGCGCAGCGGCTCATACCGGCAATATTGGAGACGGAAAGATATTTATTATGCCGCTTGAGCACTGCGTTCGCATACGTACCGGTGAAACTGACAAAGACGCTCTTTAAGGAGTCCACCATGGAAGCACAAGACTTACAGCAATTAACTTTTGCCCTCGACACTTTTTATCTGCTTATTTGCGGCGCGCTGGTCATGTGGATGGCAGCCGGATTTTCAATGTTAGAAGCGGGCCTGGTAAGAGCCAAAAACACCACCGAAATTCTGACCAAAAACATTGCTCTCTACTCCATTGCCTGTATTACTTATTTAGCCATTGGTTATAAAGTCATGTACCCGGAGCCTTCCCCTGCTTACGCCGCCGATGCGAATTTTTTCTTTCAGGTAGTGTTCGTTGCAACCGCTATGTCCATTGTTTCCGGTGCCGTAGCAGAGCGAATGAAGCTCATGAGTTTTTTAGTTTTTTGTGTCGTACTCAGCGCATTTATTTACCCGGTTCAGGGCTTGTGGACCTGGGGTGGCGGCATGATAGCAAACTGGGGTTTTGTCGACTTTGCCGGCTCCAGCATTGTCCACTTAACCGGCGCATCAGCTGCATTAGCGGCAGTCATATTGCTTGGTCCCCGTTCTGGCAAATACCTGAGCGACGGCAGTATCAATGCCTTACCGGGCTCGAACATGCCACTGGCCGCACTTGGTACTTTTATCCTCTGGTTCGGGTGGTTCGGTTTTAACGGCGGCTCACAGCTGGCTCTGGGCTCAGTTGATGACGCCAATGCCATTGCGCGCGCTATGGTCAATACCAACACCTCTGCAGCGGCAGGAACAATAGCGGCACTGCTGTTTACCAAGTTACTCTGGAAAAAAGCCGACCTGACTATGATTCTGAACGGTGCTTTGGCCGGCTTAGTCGCCATAACTGCACAGCCCGTTACTCCCGAACCCTGGCTGGCAAGTGTTTTTGGCTTTGCCGCCGGACTCATGGTTGTGTTGTCGATTATTGCTCTGGATAAGCTGCACATTGACGACCCGGTGGGCGCCATTTCAGTACATGGTGTCGTGGGTATATTCGGTACCCTGGTAGTACCGATAAGTGACCCTGCCGCCAGCTTCATGATTCAGTTAGCCGGCGTTGCCACAATTTTCGGTTGGGTGTTTGCCTGTAGCTTTATTATCTCGACTATACTCAAGCTGACCGTAGGTATTCGCGTGACTAAAGAACAGGAATACGTAGGCTTAGATCAGGTTGACTGTGGCGTTGAGGCTTATCCGGAGTTTACTTCGCAGAAGTAGCAGTACCGACGTCATATTGCCAGGCCCGCCCGTTCTTGATACGGTTTTATGCCATCAATTTCATGAATGGGCGGACAATCATGTCGACATCACGAGAGTATGTTGAAGAACTTTTAGCTCAGGCAGATATTCGCATTAACGGCAATCGCGCCTGGGACATGCAAGTACACGATGAAACCGTTTTTGATCAGGCTTTGTCGCGTGGCAACCTGGGTCTTGGCGAGTCCTATATGGCTCGCTTATGGGATGCCGAGTCTCTTGATCAGTTTTTTTTCAAGCTTTTGCGATCGGGCATTCAAGACAAAGTAAACCCCGCACGCCTTATTTTCCACTCCCTGAAAAGCCGCATTTTCAATCTACAAAGCCAGTCGAAAGCCTGGGAAGTTGGAAAACACCATTACGATATGGGCAACGACCTCTACACCGCTATGCTGGACGAACGCATGGTCTACACTTGCGCCTACTGGGAAAAAGCTAAAGATGTAGATGAGGCGCAACGACACAAGCTTGAGCTTTGCTGCAAAAAGTTAGGCCTTAAACCCGGTATGCGAGTACTTGATATCGGCTGCGGATGGGGCAGTTTTATGCAATACGCCGCTGAGAATTACGGCGTTGAATGCGTTGGCGTTACTATATCTAAAGAACAAGTTGCACTGGGCGAAGAGCGCTGTAAAGGCCTGCCTGTCGAGTTCCGGTTACAAGACTACCGTGAGCTTGATGAGCAGTTTGATCGGGTTATCAGCTTGGGCATGTTCGAGCACGTTGGTCAGAAAAACTATGACGACTATATGGATGTAGCCCTACGCTGCACTAAAGAAGACGGTCTGTTTTTACTTCACACTATAGGTAAAAATGTCAGCGACACAGCAGCTGATCCGTGGATCAGCAAATACATTTTCCCTAATGGCGAAGTGCCTTCTATTTCACAAACTGGCACCGCACTAGAAGAAAAATTTGTCTGCGAAGACTTACACAACTTTGGAGCCGATTACGATAAAACCCTAATGGCCTGGTTTGAGAATTTTGATAAGGCCTGGCCGGAACTTAAACCGCAATTTGATGATGAGTTTTACCGTATGTGGAAATACTACTTACTATCTTGTGCGGGAGCCTTCCGCGCCCGTGATATCCAACTCTGGCAGTGGGTATTATCACCTAAAGGGCGCGTTGGCGGGTATTCACGGCCTCAGCTTTAAGAGTCCGCGTTAAACTCCGTCATAAAGATATCCCAGAATACCAGGAACAGGGCTGCAACAAGCGGCCCTAATACAAAGCCGGTAATTCCGAATAGAGACAAACCACCCAGAGTTGAGAACAACACTAAGTAGTCCGGCAGTTTTGTATCGCGGCCAACCAAAACTGGGCGTAATACGTTATCGGCCAGACCAATAACAATTGCACCGTAAGCAACCAGTATGGTCGCGGCTATCCAGCTTCCTGTAGCGTATAAATAAATAGAGACAGGTAACCAGACCAGACTGGCACCAACTGCAGGAATGAGTGACAAAAACGCCATTACAACCCCCCAGAGTAAAGCACCGGGAATGCCAAGCAACGCAAAGATAATACCGCCTAAGGCCCCCTGAACTATCGCAACCACCAAGTTCCCTTTGACCGTTGCCCGCGTTACTTCTGCAAACTTAGTAAATAGCTTACGTTCCCGTTCATCTCCCAGAGGTAATGCCTGAACCATCAAATTAATTAAACGGTGTCCGTCTCTTAGCAGAAAGAAAGTCAGGTAGATCATTAAAGCCAGACTAATAAGAAAAGAAAACGTGTTTTGACCAATACTCAGTGCTTCTTCAGCTAAGAACTTGCTGCCGCTGACCGCTGTTGAGGATATTTTATCTCTCACATCGCTGGCTTTAATATCAAACTGAGCAAGTAGGTCATTAATGACCGGGAAAGCGGTCTGAATTTCATCAAAAAGTTTTCCTGGATTAATTTTGCCTTCATCCAGTCGCTGGTAAAAACTAACGCCCTCTTGCACGAATGAATACGAAATGCCCAGTACCGGTATAACAACAATGACAAGTGCAATTAGCAGCGTAACAAGCGCTGCCCGGTTAGGCTTGTCTCCAAACTTGTTCTTCAACCGTTGCTGCAACGGTGAGAAAATTACCGTAACGACACAAGCCCAAAAAATAGCAGCCCAAAAAGGTATAAGCACCCAGGCAAAGGCAACGCTGACAAGTGCCAGTGTCAGTAAAAATGAACGTCTTTCTAATGATTCCCGCATACTTGCTTCCTTGGCATTAGTAATTCTTTGCGTAAAGACTTGACAGACTTCCCGTTAGATAACAACCTCAACATAGCTAACTGCTTAATTTATCACAACTGATAAGAATAAATGCCTAAATCGGACGATCCATACAGCTTTGCCACTTGGTGCAAAGAAAGTTTGATTAACTTTACAAAAATGAACGCCGAAAAGCAGGTGTTTATTGGCTTTGTATTGGCGATATTTATTGCTGCTTTTATCCGGGTTATTGAAATGACCGGTGGGCTTCCAAACCTGTTCGAACATTTGCTCTATTTTCCTTTAGTATTAACCGGCCTACTACTTGGCCCGCGTATTGGCGCACTGGCCGGGTTCATGTGCGGTGTTTTACTGAGCCCATTTTCTTTTTCTGATTCATTAATCAGCAGTAACGAAATTGCCGGCGGCTGGCTGCTTCGCTTAGTGGCTTTCACTTTCATTGCCACTATCGCTGGCATTATTGCAAGGGTCGTAAAAGAGCTTAATGGCGCTGAGAAAAATGCCAAGTTCAAGTACCACGGCACAGACCTGCCGAACATTAATGCTTTACTCGAGCAGTTAAAAACCATTGGCCACAGCAAAGACGGTGCTCCAGATGACCTCATAGATATCTTTAATTTTCGCCTGCAGAATATGGAAAAAATTCAGCAGCAAGTAGGCACTGAAAAAGCCAATGAACTTGTAAAACAAATGGCAATACAATTGAAGAAGCTACTTGGCGACCAGGTTCACGTGGGGCAGACGTCGAAAAATGAGCTAGTCGGCGTCAGCGCTGACGCAGAAGAAAATACCAAAGAACTGCAGGATAAAATTGAGAACTTTTTAGAAAAACCGATAGTGGTTGATGGTGTGTCTTACCAGATGGACAGTGCGGCTGGTGTACTTCGGGTAAAAAAAGAGCAGCTCAAAGAGGATCCTCAAAGAATTTTTGACGAAGCCCAGTCTCATGCATATAACGCCTTTCAGCAAAAACAGCAGTTTTCCTTTCTGGAACAGAGTGATGCTATCGACCAAATTGAAGAGATGTCTTTTTCTCGTCAATTTAGCGAGGCTATGAAAAATAATGACGTTCAGCTTTACTATCAACCTCGCCTGAATACCAACACGGGTTATTTCTCAGTACTGGAAGTAACCGCAAAATGGGTTCCTCCTAAGCGTAAAAATATGTCATTAGATGAGTTCAAGCCGATGATAGAAGAGGCCTCGTTAACTCAGCAGTTTACCTCCTGGATGATTCAACGCACGTTTAAAGACCTGAAAGTATGGCAGAAGCAAAAGGTCACGGTGCGAATCTCAATTAATATTACGATTAATGACATTGTTGACCCTATTGTTCTGAACGTATTGGCTCATGAGCTGCAGGAAACCAAATTTCCGGCCCGAAATATTAATATAGAAGTTAGTGAACGCGCATTAATGTCACTTTCAGACAAATCAAAGCGTTATCTAGAAAGGTTACGTAGTATAGGTTGTAATGTTATTGCCTCCCATTTTGGAGAGGGTCGCTCAACCATACAGTCACTTTTCGTGCTGCCAGTCGATGCCGTCAAGTTGTCGGAAGAGTTGGTTCAAAAAGCAACTTCGCACAGTGACCAAAAACGCGAGTTGGCGTCTATGGTTAAAATGGCGAGAGCCCGAGGCTTAACGACCATAGCCACAGGCATTAATGATCGCGCAAAACTTCTGCTGTTAAAACAAATAGGATGTGAGGAACTACAAGGAGCGATTCTAAGTAAGTCACTGAAAAAGGCCGATATACCCTGGGCCCGGATAAGGTAATGAAAGAAAAAATGATGTTAACAACACAACAAAAATGGCGCAGACCGCTTTTAAAGCGGCCGGAAGTTATCCTTGTGCTTGGTTATATCCTTGCAGCTATTGTCTGGGAACTTGGAGTCACTGCCTTAATTAGACGTTTACCTTTCGAAGCCACTACTAAGAGTTTTCTCATTCAGTGGGAAGCTTGGGCCTTTGTTGCTTTATCTGTGCTTTTTCTCTTCTTTTTTACTCGTATCTGGGCATTAAGACTGAAAAGGTCTCGCGAGCTACTTTATAACTACCTGGGAAACAGCCCAACCATTCATTACGAACTGCGTTCACTGGATTCAGGCATCCGTATTGACTGGGTCAGTCCAAACTGTGAACGTATCATGGGCTACTCACCCGAAGAAGTTAAAGCGCCGGGCTGGTGGTTACGTAACATTCATCCGAATGATACACAATTGGCGAAAAAAACCATTTTGCGAAGTCTTGAGGAAGATCAGTTCGTTTACGAGTACCGGTTTCGCCATAAACAAGGACATTATGTTTGGGTAAGAGACGAATTGCGCCGCACCAGCAAACGTCCTCTGAGTTTTCAGGGATCATGGACGAATATATCTGCCGATTACTCTGATAATTCAAACGGAAATGCGGCCGATACGTCAGAACACGGCGTTCTATCCGGTATCGCACTGCTCAATAAGAATCGCAAAGTTATTAACGTCGATGCTCCGTTTACTGAAATATCCGGACTCAACAGGTTTCAGTGTGTTAACTCAAAATTAGAAGAGTTATTAACCGCTACGGACGTGGATGATCTCGACAGCCAATTTCCGTGTAGCCAAAACATTTTGATCGTTGGCCGTAACGCAGAGAAAAAACGTTATTCCGCTATTCTGACCATTCGGGAAGCCGTGTCGGGCTTTTCTGAAGAAGCGGCTTATATCGCTACGTTAAGCGATGTAACCCGACTAAAGCAGCAACAGCGACAACTACAAAGACTCGCTTTTTTTGATGATTTGACCGGTTTGCCGAACGGCAATTCACTGGCATTGGACTTGTCCAAATTACTGGATGAACTGCCCAGTGACCGCCTGGCCGCTGTGTTAGTGATGAACGTTGACCACTTTCATCAGGTAAACGACAAATACGGTCATCATATTGGCGATAAAATCTTGCAGCGTCTAACCCAGAGACTAAAAGAAGTGACGCCTTTTGGCACTAAGCTCTATAATCTGGGAGGCGATGAGTTTGCCATCGTCCTAAACCATGTCGTCGAATATATCGATATACAGAATATAATCTTACAGGTGCAAAAAGCTTACGAACGTCCTTTTGTACTCGACAGTGATGACCAGCAGCTAAGGCTAACCGCCAGCATTGGCGCCAGTGTCTACCCTCTAGACGGCCACGACGCCGGAAAATTGCTGGCTCAGGCTAATTTGGCAATGAACTCAGCCAAAGATCAAAGCAATGACAATCAAACTTATTTTAAACAAGAGCTAGACAGCCGTTCTTATGACGAAATTCAGCTAGAAGAAGACGTTCATAGTGTGCTCCAGAGTGAGCAAATGCAGTTGGTCTATCAGCCCGTGCTCGACATGAATAAGCAGGTGGTTGGCGTTGAGGCTCTGCTGCGTTGGGAGCATCCAGATCTTGGTACCTTGCAGCCGGAGCAATTCTTACCCCAGTTTGACGCTAATGGCATGTTAGACACTTTGGGCATATGGGTCATTGAAAATGTCATTACCCAAGTGGGCATATGGCAGCAACAGAATATTGCGCCGGGTAAAATAGCCATCAATTTGGCCACTGAACAAATATCACAACGGCTCTATCAAGCCATGAGCCGGTTAGATAAAGAAAACCCAGAGCTTTTAACTAAAATTGAATTCGATTTAAGTGAGAGCAGCTTAAATGAGCCGCTGCCGGACACACTGGAGATTATTAACCAATTGCATGAATTGGGAATTACCCTGGTCATCGATCGTTTTGGTAAGGGTATAGGCAGTATGTTGCATTTGAAAACTATGGCGGTCAGCAAAATTAAAATTGAACGTGAGTTTATCCGCGACCTTGATACCAACGAACGCTCACGAAACCTGGTCAAAGCAGTTATACGCATGACCACCGAGTTAGGCTTAGAAGTTCAGGCCGTTGGCGTAGAAAACCAGGCACAGCTCGATAAACTCAAAGAGTTTGGGTGCCATTACTGGCAAGGGCAGCTTTATAAGCTACCTCAGACCGCTGATGATGTTTTTAGCAGTGACTGATTTAGTCTTCTACTAATGCTTCATAAACCTGAGTAATGTGTGGATCATTCACACCCAATTGCTGTAGCGCCAGTTGCAGCTTTACCAGGTACTCGGCATTGGGGCCACTGGGTCCCGATGCACGGGCAATATGCTGAGCTATGTCAGATTCAGGGGCAGCACCAAGAAAGGCTTCATTTTCTTCTGTGGCAATGTAAACCAGACCTTCGTGCTGAGAGCCATCGCGGAACGTCATTGCGGTGGTAAAACGCAGGTAACCGTTTTTCTCCCGGTGATCCAAGTGCTCAAACACATCCGGCGATACTTTATAGGCCATACCAGTACAAACTTCGCCTGGCGTTTCAATTAAGGTGAGCACTCTACCCGGAGCTTCCGGCGTACCTCGATGGTCGTGAGAGCCTTGCCAGAAACGTCGCGACCAGCCTTCAATAGAGGCGGGCGCCCTTTCCAGATAAGGAAAATCAACTTTGTAAATGAGTGACCCATAGCCAAATAGCCAGACAGCTTCCAGCCCACTTAAATCCTGACGTTCTCTATTTATCGCAATCGTATCGTGTGACATACAACTTAGCCTTGGCGTAGCCTGACGTTTACGTCAGGAACAATATCCTATCTGACAGGGCTATCCCAATATCTCACCTGACATGAATGTCAGGCTACCTATCTACAAAGGTTTGTAGCCGATACGGAAACCTCCCCAATGCTTTCCATTCACATAGACAGGTACCGATAAATCGTGCATAACCTCGCCCGTGTCGCGTTTGTACGTCTGTAACAATAACGCTTGTGTATGGGCTCCGCAACGCGCACCGGTTTTATCATTAAACAATCGGCGTGAACGGTTACCTACCAAGTCCTTGTTTGGGTCCCCGGTTAGAGGCTTATTAAAAGCATCATTGTGTCGCGCAACGTATCCATTCGGATCAGTCGCAATAGCATAGACAATATTCTCATGACGCTTGAGGATCGGCTCCTGAATAGCAGGCAATATATTGTCAAAATTTTCTGTGTAAGCGGTTCTGTATTTTACCGGATCTGTCCCCGGAACGGGTTGATAGTTTCTTGAGAACAACTCAGAGGATGTCAGTTCACCCTGCTCGAGCGCCTGCTCTAAACGCTGTTCAATTTGCTTTGCCGCATCCGTCGCGGCTTTGTAAATGACCCTATGCTCTGCGTCAGCGTCATTCTCAACCAAGTGCGCAAATAACTGCTCCGACTGCATTTCCAGTTGCTCTGCCTGACCACTAACATCATCAAGTTGCTGATATTGTTCCGACAGGTCCGAATTAACCGAGTGCAGCAGCTCGCCGTTTCGGGAAAGATCCTGAGCATTTTCTCCCATTAATGCCGTTATTTTCTGCAGTTGTTGCTCGACGGTTTCTGCTTGCTCAACAATGCTAGCCAGCTGCTCAACAATGCCCGCGGTGGTCTCAGACTGCTGCTCAATGTGCTTTGACAAATGCTCGATATTTTTGACAGCAGCAGTAGTTTCGGTATGAATCGCCTCTACCAGATTACT
>Ga0075134_100601_pt1 | contig 11904 bp, 6 predicted proteins | sample AntRauMetaRauer3_FD_69803 | JGI IMG/M metagenome (GOLD analysis project Ga0075134, IMG submission 69803) | Saline lake microbial communities from Rauer Lake, Antarctica, in enrichment culture - Antartic Rauer Lake 3 Metagenome Rauer3 | ecosystem: Environmental > Aquatic > Non-marine Saline and...
CCACTGACCCACAGGTGGCGTTTGAACGCATCGAACGGGAAGCCGATCTCGCGGAAGGCCCCACGGGCGGTGTCGTCGTAGCCGAGAAAGACTGGTCGACTGGAGTCGTAGCCTTTCTTTTCGAACATCCGGCGGATCGTGTGACCGGCGACGAGTCCGTTCTGCTGGGTCTTGGCAAGGATCTCGTTGCCACCGGCAGTGTGCGTCCCGTCGACGTTGATCTGGTATCGATCGCCGGGAGAGAGTGCTTCGTCTGGTCCAAGGTCGTCGCTAATGCCGCTCATTGGTGGTAGTCGTTGTTGGATCCGTAGCTTCGGCGTTGGTTTCAGCACTGTGCTGGGTGTCGTCGTCTGAGTCGTCGGTAGATCCGTCGACCCACTCGTCGTCGAACGGCGAGCTGTCGGCCTGCTCCGGGGCGTCGTCGATGTTGGCCTCGACAGTCGTCTGGTCGGGGTCGTCTTGCCCCCACCACGCACCGCGACCATCCGGAGCTGTGTCTGTATCTGGATCTGAGTCTGAGTCTGAGTCTTGTTCTGTGTTCACGGTCGTCTCCGATTGTGGCTCGTCTGTCGCGTCTGTATTCGATTCCTCTGGGCGTGGGTGTGTCTCTGCGGGCTGTTCGTCGGCAGGCTGCTCGCCGTCCAGTAGGGTGGCTGTATCGGCGTCAACGTCGGCGGCTTCAGTGTCGGCGTCAACGTCGGCGGCGGCGTCAGTAGCACTGGTATCGTCTGTGTCGACCGCACGATCGTCGATACCGTCCGTGTCGGCAGTGCTGCCGGTGGGACTACTGGCACTGCCCTCTGGGGACCGATCGGCTGGCGGCACTCCCCACGAATCGATTTCATCGGGGGCGATATCGAGTGCATCGAGTGGCCGGTCGACCATCTCGTCGTCGCCGAGGCCCATCTGACTGGGGAGCTTGATCCTCCCCTCGTCAAGCACCTCGTCTTCCGAGAGGGTATCCGGGCGGGTGTTCTCTAAGACACCGGCACTCAACGGTACAAGATCGTCCTGCTGCTCAAGTTCTCGAATGATCTCGATAAGCTCTCGAACGGTCGTGTCGGCGGTAATCCAGTGCTGCTTGTCCGGCGGGACACTGGCGATCAGTAGCTCGACGTACTCCGAAAAGAGCTCCTCTGCTGGCGTAAGCTGAACCCGATCCATCCCGATGGGCCGATCCCGAGTCTGCTTTTGTGAGTCGCTGTTGTCGTCAGACTCTGGTGTTTCATAGGCGTGTTCAGGAACACCATTCCGTTTGACTGTCCGACCACAGCCACTACACATCCAGTAGTCGTCGCCGTCCATCGTGAGCCGCTCGTAGCTCTGTGGCGACTGACTACTCGGACACTCCATCGTAAACTCCTCGGGGAGAACCACGTCAGCAGGGATATCTGTCGACGACTCGGCTTCACCCTCCAACTCGTTGTTGGCGGATTCATCCAGCGTGCTGGTGGCGACCGTCACTTGGCCGTCGGTCGCCCCATCTACCGCCGAGTCCGATGGCGTTGGCGGCTCTTCGGTCCCGTCGTCCGGAGTGCTGACGTAGGTGATAGCGTCGTAGGCGGGCGAACGTTTCCCGCTTGCCCACTCGGGGTTCTCATCCTCGAACTTGTCCCACACGGCGTACTCGGCCTGTTGGCTCTGCGGTGAACCAAACTCGCCGAGGTCCTCGTCAGTGTAGTCGTGGGCCGCTTCTCGAACTGCCTCCTCGTCGACGTCGTCGATGCTCTCGAAGGCGGTGTTGCTGGCTTCGATATCGGTAGTAAACTGGCGGGCAATCGCTTCGGCCCGCTGTTCGTTGACTGCATCAACGTAGCCGTTACCGTCGCGGCTTGCTACAAGATTATCCCCGGCCGTCTGTTCGTGGCCAGCTGGTGGGTGGCTATCGGTTATCCCCCCGTCGACTGTAGGGCCGTCGTCCCATGCCGAACCGTCGGTGGTAGTCGATGTACTGCCGCCGTCTGTTCGTTCGCTCGTTGATCCGGCTTCAGATTCAGTTTCCGGTTCAGTTTTTGATCTCTCTAGATTATGGGTTGATGCCGACTCTGACAGTATTGATCCGTCATCAGGATTCGATTGCCCCGGCCGGGAATCGTCTGATACCGATAGTGAGCCGTCATCGTTTCCCGATACACCCGATTGGGAGCTATACGAATAGTCTCTAGACTCGCTGATCTCGTCTTTCGGAGCCGTCGACGGGGCATCCGACCCGGTTTTGGAATGTCGCCACTGGATACCGGGTACTTCGATCTCGCCGTTGGGGATGTGGGCGACCCCGGCGAGTTCGTCGATCGACAGGATCATCGATCGATCGACCCACTCGCGGGTGATACAACTCCCGTAGAATCGATCGACGTTCTCGGCGTCGACGCCGTGTGCGCGAAGGCCCTGCTCAGTCTGGGAGTTGTAGTATTTCGCAAACATACTCGTCGTCCCACGGGCGCGTTCTTCGGCCTCGTAGCGATCCGGAGAGGCAGCTAGCACACGAATATTTGCGTGGAAACCCTGTCGACCACGCTGTTCTTCGACGATCTTGGCGGCTTCCTTGTCCTTCTTGGTCGCGGGGATCTCCTCGATTTCTCGCAGAGGATTCCACGCTCGGAGTTTCGTGAGGTCTTCTACGTCGGCCGACCGGAGGTTGTGAGCGATATCTTCGACTTCCGCCCCATCGGGACCCTTGTGTGTCCACTTCGGATGGGCTGGCTTGAAGATGATCTGAAGGACGACCAGCGAATTATCGAGCGTTGCCATCTCGCCGAGGATATCGGCATACGGGTCGCCCGTCTCGAAGCCCTCGGCGTTGTGGTGTTTGATCGGCAAGAAGGTGTGTCGTTTTTCTTTGAGCCATCCACCAGCGCGGTGCATCTCCGGTTCGATTACGGGAAACCCGACGCCACTGTCGACTGGGTTCACCTCGGCGTCGGGGTAGACGTTACTGACACGCCGCTGGAATCGATCACGGGCGCGTTCGGTGGCAGCCTCCAGGAAGAAGTGGAACTCACCGCGATCGTACCACACCTCGAAACTGTGGGGTTTCGAGACGTTTTCGCCCTCCTCGATCCGCACGTCATGGAGCGATTGAAGCAGGTTTACGCCGTCTTCGATCCCCTCGTTTTCCTTGTGCGGGATAATCTCTAGGAGTTCCCCATTGAGATCGTCGACCGAGACGGTAAGCAGCGTGTCGCTACGGTCGACGCCGAACGTTGCCGAGTCGTCTTCGTTCCGACTCGGCGGGAGTTTAGCTAAAAGGGCGGCAAGTGTACCTTGTGTCAGATCACCCATACCCACTGTATGGCTGTGAAATCACATATAACGGGTCAATACCTCTCTAAAGATAGGTATCACCCATATTTATATATTAGAAGTCAGTGTCGCGGTCCCGAAGGGTATCAAGTGCGTCTTTAACCTCTTTTGGCCCATCGGCTCTTCCCTTGTTCCTGAGTTTCCCGGCAATTCTGGGGGCACTCACGTCGTCGGGCGACTGATCGCTGACTCGCAGGTGTTCCCTGACGGCCTGTTCGGTTTCCGAAAGACCGTCGTCGACTGGGGATTCACTGCCGGTGTCGGCTGTCGATCCGCCAAAGCTCCCTGTCTCGGTATCGCTGGAATTGCGCTCGTAGGTCTGATCCTGACTGACTGAACCGACTGTTGTGTCGCCGTCGGTGGCTGTCGTCGACCCACTGGTGGTCGTGGGGTCACTGGATGGATCGGACTCACTAGCGTCGGATGTCGATGTGCTACCACTGTCTGCGGGAGCGGTAGATGACTCGGACGCTGACGACCCGGCGTAGTTGATCTCGCCGCCGGGCGAACGTTTTGTCTCGCCCCACTCGGGATTTTCATCCTCGAATTTGTCCCACACGCCGTATTCGGCCTGTTGGGCGGCTACTGCGTCACCTAAGTCTTCGTCAGTATACTCGTGGGCGGCTTGTCGGACTGCCTCCTCGTCGACATCGTCGATGCTTTCGAAGACAGTGTTACCGGCTTCGATATCGTCGGTGAACTTTCCGGCGATCTCTTCGGCTCGCTGCTCGTTGACTCCATCGACCATTCCAGTGTCGTTGCGGCTCGCAACAAGACCACTGTCGGCGGTCCCGGCGGTGTCGACCGTTTCGGTGTACTCCAGCTGGTCGAATGCCCCCCACGACGCCGCTTCGTAGGTGTCGCTGATTGCTGGCTCGCCCGGAGCCGTATTCACGTCTGCTTCGGGAGTGTTCGACTCCGATTCCGACTCCAAGCCAAGTCCATCGCTTTCTCGGGCTTCTCGGCGGGCCTGCTTGACTGTTGAATTAGCTGAGTTCCGGGCGGCTTCGGCTCGACGGCGCACCCGTTTTTCCCATTTTGAGGCTTTCCGTTTCCCGCGTCCGATCGTCCCGGCGGCGGCCTTCGAACCGAGCTCCTTCGTTTTCGATTTTACGGCCTCGCCTGACTGCCATGCGGCAGCTCCAGCGGTCGCTGTCGTAGTAGGTATATCGGACTTCTTGCCTTTTTCATGAGCCTTTGCTGCTCCGCCGATCGCTCCTAATGTACTCTTCTTCGTCGCCGAGCCTGCTTTCTTCCCCGCTGATTGCGCTAGTGATCCGGTCTTTGCGGCTGCCTTGACACCTCTTTCGCCGCGTTTCATCTGTCGCCGACGGCGCGAATGCCGAGTGAAATCTAGATCCGGCTCGTGCATCAGTGAGTCGCTACTACCGCTACTACTCCCACTTGACGTCGACGAACCGCTAGCGGCCCCGCTGCGGGCGTCCATCGCCGCTGGGTCGGCTCTCGTTCCAGTGAGAGTTTGTTGGGCGGCTCCGCCTGCTCCCGCCATTGAGAGCGCCTGTCCCGCCGCCCCTCGTGCGACGTTCGACGAACTTTGGATTGATCGTTGAATTTGACCGGAGAACTGAAAGGTAAGTTTCGGGAGAATCGCAGCAAGCGAGAGCGTCATAATTGCAAATATTGGGGTGAGAATACTCCCCCCACCAATCTCCGAAGATGCGCTCAGCACCTCGGCACTGATCCGAAACAAAACAGCGACCGGGATAGTAGTCAAGACCAATGGGAAAAATTTGGTAATAAGACTGTCAGCGAACCCCTGAATTGGCTTGAACGGGAGGGCCTTTAGTGAGAATAAAACAGGCATTACAACCATATATACATGAATCACAAACCACCGAGCAATGTACACTGCGCCAACGACAAACACAGCTCCAAGACCGAAAAAGTACATGACAGCAACAATAAATATTGATCCAAGTCCCACTGCAAAGAGCCCATCAAGCCCGGTGAGATACGATCCACTTACTAGAGATGTAGTGAAAGCCTGATTGAATTTCAGGAACCACCCGCCGATCCACCACCACCAATAGGCGAGTGGGAAATAAAACGCTAGTCGGCGAATCTGTTTTCGTGTTTTGGCCGAACTACGGAAAGAGCCAGTCGTGAGTGTTAACCCAAGCGCCAAGCCAAAAACGGCGATCACCATTATCTGAATCTCTTCGTAGAACGGGAAGAGAGACGCCCAAATTGTCCCACTCTCGGGATCAGCAAAGCTATATATTGGTTCTGAGCTGTTGAGGGGGACGGGAGTCCTGAAGACAAATGCAGCAATCTCACCAATTATGTCTCCAAATTGACCGGCAGCAACGTCGCTAAATAGCTCGACGAGTCCTTTTGCCGCATTAATCATCGCCTCCTTAACGCCCATAGATCCTGCTTATAGAGCCACTTCATTAAATCGGTGAGATACCTCTCTAAAGATAGGTATCACCCATATTTATATAGTATGATGTGTTCGACGGTCCTTAGAGACAAGCTACGTATCTTGTCTACTTGCCGTTGCATCGGAGCAGTAGACCGGTTTTCCAACATTTGAGCCTTCGGTTGGTTCTCCGGAGAGTTCGACATCAATGGAGTATTGTCTTGGATCTAGTTGTTCAAATTCCATCGTGACTTCGATGGTGTGAGTTTCGCCTGTACACTCTCCGTTTGGTGGTGTCAACACCCTCTGTTCCACGACTGCCCCTTCGCGTTTGACATTGAACGTTCCTTTTCCGCCGTTGGGGAACAGCATCGTTAGATATCCGTTATCCCCAACACGGTCGCTATCATGCACCTCTGTCGGGAACCCACCAGAGACGTATCCTTGCGAGGGCCTGATCCCGATATCACTGTTGTTCTCAAAGGTCAACCGCAGCCACTCACCTACCTCAACACCTGTGAGGCTTACGTCGATCGATGGGGACCAGTCAACTCGGTCGACGACTGTACTTCCACTGTAGGCTACGATTTCATCGGTTGATGGAGGGATTACGTCATTACGGTTACTAATTGTGATTGTAGCACTCGTTTCGGCAGGGGCAATATCGACAGACGCAACTTGCTCACCAGTAGCCAAAAGAGCAATCTGATCGGCTTCGCCTTCCAAAAGACTGACCGATAGTGCTGATTTGTCTGATTGACTGCCGCTAACAACCTCGTAGTCTTGGATTACGTTCGATCCTGCCGACGAGTCACTGTTGGCGTCGTCACCGGAGTCCGAGGACCCGTTGGTATCATCGTCATTATCGCCACCAAGGAGCGTTACACCAGCGCCACCGGCAGCGATGACAGTGGCACCTCCTGCAACGACAAGTGCTTGCCGTCTAGAAATATTTGCCATGTATTAACTTGAGACTCTTCACTATGAAAATAATAGGGGGTGAGAGTCTCTGCTGCTCAGCTTCTACTCGTTTCGTGGACAAACTAGATGGCGTCGAACCAATCCAAAAAGTCGCCGATCCACCGGCCGATAGTGAGCATGAACAGTCCCCACGAACTGATCAGTACCAACCCAATCGAGAGGCCAGGAATCGGAAAGCCACCGATCACATCGATCGCGATCGTCCACAGTGCAATAGCGGTGATGATAACCGTAAAGAGGATCAGCGACTTTTCGAGAACGAACGTGCGGTCGTCCTCGGTGAGCTGGTCAGGCTGCGAACCGCCGGTCACAGTCCGATCACCACCACGTATCCAGCACCTACTGCAACGACGACTCCGCCGACGAGTAGGAGGAAGTTCCCTACCGTACTGTCGGCTCGGCAGAGCCCAATCGGGACTTCCCACCGTGAAAGCGGCCACAAGGGTTGGACGCCATACTCGCCTGTCCCGACGGTAATTACATCGCCAGCAAAGTGGCTCAGGATACCGAGTAGTGTTCCGGCTGCTACGACTCTACCGGCAAGCGATGGCCTAAGAGCTGCACCGAGGGACGTCGACGACAGGCCGGGGAGTTGGGTCAATGCTGAATAGCCGAATAGGGCCGCAACCGCACCGAAGCCGCCCGCTAGCAGGATCGCAAACCAGATCGTGTGGCTGAATCCTCGGTGGGCTACGGCATCGAAATTCTGGTCGTAGTCGGGCATCCGCTCGACGAGGACGGCGATCGTGGCGATAGCAACCCCGGCCGGCGTTGGCGATACGACGACAACCAGTGACGCAACCGCAAGGGCCACGCCGAAGTGTCCAGTTCGGTACATCAGAATAGCTCCCTCCAAACGTTTTTCCACGGCGGCCAAATGTCAGCATCGAGTATCCGATCGAGAATGAACAGCGGCGAAAAGAACAGCCCGAACAAGAAGACAATCGTAAACACGTCGTTCAGAACGCTGGTGAAACTCCCAATCACCGGCTCAGGTAACACTGTTGCACTCGACGGGCGGTAGTGATCGAACGTTTCGTAGTAGGGCGACGGTTGATACTCGGCGGTCATGGGAGCGTTGGGAACTGTCGCCACCGCCTGTCCACTGGCGTTCGTATCGACCTGCTTGCCGCCGATCTCGATACGCCCACTCGTCCCGGACGTATCAACGGGCGCTCCGGTCGCGTTGTCGGTCAACTCGAAGGCGACCGTCATCTGGGCATTCGTCTGGTTTGTGACTGTCGCGTTCAGCGTCGTGTTCGTGTAGAACTTCTCGGTCAGTGCGGCCACTGGAATCTCTCGGCGGTAGCCGTTGACAAGCCCGTAGGCTGTGAGATTGGCTGTCGGTGAGAGGCTCGCCCGAAACGCGAAACCAGCAGTCGTATTGTATTGGGAGTCAACAGGATCGATATCAACTCCACCGGGTAACAACGGTGGGTTATATCCCGGTCCGTCGGCGTTCAACAGCTGTGTCTCACTGAAGGAGTCCGTTTCAGCAGTCGACCCAAACGAACTGGGAAAGGCATGAGTCTGAAGCGGCTGGGCCGGCGGATTACTCGGGAGCGTATAGCTGGGTGAGCTACCGGCGTTCGTATTAATATTGAGCCCATCCCAATCAGTATCCCGGCCGGCAAAATATCGCCAGTTAGTAAGGACTGTTTCGTTACTTGGGAGTTCGACCCCCTGCCACGGTTCTGATGCTCCGAGTTCGATGTCGGTTGTTGAGTCATTCAACTGGGAATGTGCCCCAGTAATAACGGGGTCGTAGACCTCAACAGAAGTCGAATCCGTAACCGAAAGCTCATCAGTATAAGTGGTATTAGTTGATTTCCAGTAACAGGACTGATTAGCTGGACAAATCTTTCGCTCAGTCATTTTTGTGATCTCAGCGGTGAACGTTGCTCTTACACTAATACTGTAAGATCCGTGTGAGGGACCACTATATTCGTGGTAGATTGTACTCGTGGGTGTCTTTGAGATCCCGTTGACTCTGACCGAATCGATCTCGGAGTCTTTGTCGTACCACGTTATTCTTGTATTCCCATTGGTCGACGTGTATGGCGGCGGCGGTGGCTCATACCGATAATCGAGATGTGCAATGACCGTCCCGTTTTGTGGGACATAGGTGACGGTATCACCCGGCGAGCGGTGGAGTTTCGTCGACGGCGATACCGCAAACAGTTCGATATACCCGTCTTTGATCCAGCCGTTTTGATGTGGCCCAGCGGTATCTGGACTGGATTGTGTCGTTGTTCCACTCGGCGCAACGGAAACGTCGTCACCAGTCAGCGGGAAGCGTTTGTATTCGTTGTGATTCCATACCTCAACGGCATCCAGGGGTTGCTGAAATGAAACGTCGCTTCGATTTCGGAGTTCTTCGGGTGTTGTATCCGCATCCGAATATGCACCATTTGGCGTCTTTGACCACAGTGCATGGAACGTCTCGTTTTCGATACCGTTGCGTGGTTCTTCTGGGGCCGGTGAGGCACTTACAGTCGGGAGTAAGCCGAGACAGGCCACAAGTACGACAACAACACAGACTCCGACAACGGCCACAGCGACGCCGCTGTGACGCCGCCGAACCTTGGTTGGAGTAGTATCACCCATCGGTGTCCTCCTGATCGCTGAACAGATCTACTGTGTCGTCTGTATCTGTGTCTCCGCTCCCGTCTGGATCTGTATCTGCATCCAGCGAGTCAGCGAGTGATTGGGCTCGCTCATGGTCAGGGGCCGCTGCGGTCGAAAACTCAAACAGTACCTCGACGTCGGCACTGTCGATCCCCTCGATCGACGGAAGGGAGTCGGCTGCATCAAGGACGTCGACGGCTGTGTAGATATCCTGTTCGTAGAGGGCTGCTTCGGCGCTAGCTCCATTCCCGTTCAGCAGCTCGCTCCACGGAATTGCGTCTTCGGGTGGCTGTGAGCTGGCGTCTCCCGGTGGTGTCGCTCCGGCACCGTTAGGGGCTCGGCTGGAATCTGAGTGGGGATGAGAGTCGCCCTCTGACACCGACTCGATATCGGCATCGATGTGAGACGCAAGGACATCTTCGATACTGGTTGCGGTCGCATTGAGGGCTTCCCGATCGACTTGTGTGTCGACGCCGTCGTCGGTTGGGACTTTGCGTTCGGGGATCGGCGGCTCGTCGGCTGTTGCCTCGGATCGCTGTTGGTGGACTGATGCCGCCCGCTGGCTCTGAAGATACTCTCGGAGTTGCTTGACGCGGGCGGGCAGTTCGTCGCCGTCTCCCATCCCCGGCAGAGCCGTTTCGATATCGTCGGTCGGATCGAGGTCGACAATCGCGGCCTCGGTATCCATCGCTCGAACGTGGACCGGATACCATCCGTCGTCGGCGACTTGGAAAGCTGCTTCACTGTATCCCGTCTCCTCGTCGCCGGGAGTGGCGTTTCGGACGAATCGGGCCTGTATATCGTTCATCCCAACCCTGTCGGCGACATCCTCGTCGACGCCTTCGGTGTGGAAAAACAGCTTGTGGTCACACTGATCGGCAATCGCCTCGGATTCGGGGTGCTGGAAAAACTCGTCGACCGTCTGGGTGATGAACTGGATTGACAGATCGTAGTGCCGAGAGTGTCGGACAGCCTGTTCGAGAAACTCCAAGGCACTCTTATCCCGCATGATGTATCGGGCCTCGTCGATAGCAAAGATGACTTTCTTGTCGGTCTGTTTGGCCCGCTCGTAGACCGACGAAAACAGGAGGTTCATCATCAAGCCGAGTGAGCCACGGCCCTCCTGCTGTTGAAGATCGATATACAGAGAGGATTCATCGCCCATCTCGAAGTCTGATTTCCCACCGAGATTCGAGAGTGCGTTGCCCTCCAGAAACGCCTCCATCGACAACAGGAGATCGATAGCCCGCTCCCGTTCGCGGTCGGTGACTTGTTGGGCTTGCTTGAAGACATCTCCGAGGTCGTGGTCGCCGCCCTCGTCGACGACATCGTTCAGAATCGAGTTGTCTTCCTCGTTGACGATCATATCGAGCAGCACCGGCACGAGGTCGTCTTGGATCGTCGGATTCGGTCGGCTGTGGGTCGTCGGGTCATCGAGATCGATCCCGACCCGTTCGTAGGCCATTTTGAGCGCCCGAGAGAGTGTGTCCCACCGATCGCCTAACTGTTCGTCACGCAGCTGGAAGAACGACTGAAAGAACGATTTGAGGTCTTTGAGCTTCGCCTTCCCCGGATCAAGTTCGGGGTTCGCATCGAGGATGTCCTGTGGGACCCGTTTGATTTCGAGCGGATTGAGGCCGGTGCGGCCGCCGACCATGACGTGTCGGGAATCCAGTGCGGATGCAAGGCCCGCAAAGCCCTCCAGCGGATCGAGCATCACGATAACCGTATCGGGGTCGTACATCCGCCGCCGGAGGAACTGGAGCTTCGTGCTGAACGACTTGCCTGCACCGATATTCCCGATGGTCAGCCAGTTGTAGCCCCGGTCATGCTCGAAGCGATCGTAGATGATCGGACTCCCGTTTTCGGCATGGTCGCCGAGTGGGACGCCCGACTGCTGAATGAGTGTCCCCGAGGACCACGGCATCAACCCGCCGACGGCCGCACTCATCATGGCCTGTTGCATCCCAACCCCGTCGGTCAACACCGGAGAGGCCGAACGGTGGGTTTCCTCCTGTCGCTTCCGGAACGGCGTGATATCGAAGCCGTTGGACACAAGCGTATCTTTGATCTCCGTACAGCGGCGATCTAACTGGGATTCCGTCTCGGCGACCACGGAGAAATACATCGCTACATCGAACAACTCGGCGCTGGTATCGCGGATCGTATTCCGCATCCCACGGTACTGCCGGAGTTCGGTTTCGATATCTTCGGCTTCGACCGTATTGCCGTCTTCGCGGGCCAACTGGGCGTCTGCCTGTAGTTCCTCGATCTCGCCTTTGAGGCGGTTCCGTGAGATCTTTGAGTCGACTGGATCGACCCGCAATGAGCCGTCGACGACGTAGCCTGCCTGTGCGAACAACTCTTGGAGCTGGCCGTCGCCCATCGCATCGGGCCACCCAGAGACGAAAAACGACCGGATGTAGGTGTCTCTCCCCGTCCGAATATACTGGTGGTTATCAGGGTCTTCGACGAGATTCTCAGGGGCCAACTGGGATAACTGAACCTCCGAGAGACTCTCGATCGACGGCGATTCGACGCCTGTGTCGTCGGCATCCTCCTCGCTTTCCCCATCGACAGCCGATGGGTCGCTGTCTCCCGGCACGGCA
>Ga0075134_100650_pt1 | contig 11307 bp, 7 predicted proteins | sample AntRauMetaRauer3_FD_69803 | JGI IMG/M metagenome (GOLD analysis project Ga0075134, IMG submission 69803) | Saline lake microbial communities from Rauer Lake, Antarctica, in enrichment culture - Antartic Rauer Lake 3 Metagenome Rauer3 | ecosystem: Environmental > Aquatic > Non-marine Saline and...
TTGACGAGAAAGTTAAGAAGCTGGTCCTCGTGGATCTCACCGTCTGCTTGTTTGGTTTTAGACACACCTTCAGCAAGCAGACGTTCTAACTAAGCGGCTTTGTGAAGTACTGAACCTTGGTTTGGATCTGACAGCGGGCCACCAGCACATCCAGTGAGCATCACCAGCACGATCAAGCCGATGACAGCGAGCGAATGAGAACGTTGCATAGACGATAATCTCGATTCAAGGACAAGAATTACTCGTTCAGTAATGCAGAATGACTTGTACTGTCATGTTGTTCTACCCTCTCAATCAAGTAGCGGTGCAGGAATCGGGATGTTTGGGTCGAATGCTGAATCTGTTGCTAGTGCTGTTCTCTCCGCTATTTCCTCTTCTTCAGGGGATTTTGGTGTTTCGAGAGAGTTCCCGAAGTGGGCGTCGATAGCCGTTTCAATATCTGTCCGATGTGGCCGTTCGAGACAGACCATATCCGTACGATCGGCTAATTCAGATATGAGGTGGTGTAATTCGGTTACAGCAGCATGATCGACTTCTTCCCACTCAGAACGGTTGTCTGGCCGGTATTCGAGTACTACTTCGCTGCCATCCAGCCGGACACGGTAGGACTCTGCACTCTTCAGATACACACCGAAAGGAAGCTGGCGTTCATTCCCGATTAAAATGCCACCGTTCTCAAGTGGTTCTAATTCGAGTGTCTGGGGAGAGTTGTCGACATCAATGAACGTGGCCGGTTCTCCGTTCTGCCGAAATGAGAACGCCTGCTTGTCTGCTAAGTTAGCAACGGCAGTTGGCCAGTCTTCGTTACCAGAAGTGGATTCATATTCGACATCTTGTAGATGCCGATGAATATGGCCAAACCCTGTCCCAGTATTTACTAACTTGATTATCTCTCCGTCGTGACTGTTTACTGTGGCAATTTCAGGAAATAGAGAGTCTGCTGGGAGCAAGACACTCCCTCTATCTAACGTCAGTAGGGCTGTTGTGACCATAATTGAAGGATTGCTCGCTTGGGAATATATGTTTTTGCTGTTTTATATAACCTCTGTGAGCCGCCAAAACGCTCACCCCGATGATTGTCCCATAGCGACGAACAGGCCAGTGGCTGTAAAATGAGTGCAGTCACGCATCGTCACTGACCGAATGTTGGTCGACGCCCTGGATCTCCGCAATTGATCCACCAGATTCCTCAATTTCGAAGTACTCGTTGACGATTGGCCGGAGTGCCTGCAGGATAATCTCACCAGCAAGTGGCGAGATATCGACATCCGACGCCATCGTTCGGTGTGTAACGTCTCCGCGTTCACGGCCGACAGCGTAGGTGAGTGCTGTCGCAAGCCCAGCGATCCCATGCCGGTTGATATATGCTTCAATGTCTTCGTCGGTCGTCTGTCGACCCACGGCATCAATGAGGGCTGCTGTGATCGTGTACTCACGGTTATCATCAGTAGTGGTGATTGTGAGGTCGATATCCCGTGTCGTGTACGTGCGTGGCTGGTCGTCAGTCGTTACCTCGAGAACCCCGGTGTCGACGAGCTGGTTTACATAGGTGTAGGCAGTTCCCTGAGCAAGATCGAGGGCCTCCATCAGCTCTCCAACGGTTGCCTCACCCTCGTGAGCAAGATACGCGTACAATTGGGCCAGTTGTGGCTCCCGAAGGAGATCAGCAACTGAGAGGAACTCGCGGATGACATCGCCGTTAGTGGAATTTGAAGTGTTGGACATAGTAACGCCGCTGTTTACAGACTACAGACAAACAGTAATGAGCGTTCAGTTCAGTTACAGACGGAATCATACAGAAAATTTCTATTACCGGTCCATAATACTGCACTGAGAATCCGACTCCATCCAGATCTGTCCTCCAATTAAGGATCAACCCCGCGAGAAACCGTCTACCTCGTGGACGTGGGAACATACTCGAATCCGCGCCAGTTTCGGATATTGATATAGCGGTCTTTGGTTTACCACGGTTTGTAATGGGTATGCAGGGTATAGTTGCTTGAGTCGAGAGTCTAGTATAGGACTCACGAATAAGCAAAAACATTATAAAATTGTAAGATAGTCTCTCTGTACTGAAAATGAGAGATTTAGAATTACCCCGGAACACAGCGAGTGGCCTTCTATGAGCCAAAATCGTCACAATTGGAGTCAGATGTCTCTCGACGAGTTCCTCGGCTTCTATCGCGGGACGATCTACCCGGAGATGCTTCAGGACGATCTCGACCCCACTGAAACGACTCCAACCTACGAATGGCTCACTGAGCAAGGCTACTCCGGTATGGCGTACGCCCTTCGCGAGCATCACGACCTCTCGCTCAACGAGTTCTTTGTCGAGGTCGTCGGAGACGTTGATGACGACGAAGGAGACGGCTACGACTGGGGTATTTGCCACGAGCCAACCGTCGACGCGATTCAAGAGTTCCTCGAAGCGAAGGCCGATCGGCGAAACCTCGCCGACAGCACCACCCGCAGCCGGAAGTACAAGCTGGCCCAGTTCGCTCGAAAGTACGAGAAACATCACGGGTCGGCCGATCTCTTGGAACACCTGGACGATCCAGATAACGAGTCAGACGAACTCCGCCGCTGTATGCAGGTGTTCGATGAGTTCAACGATGAGCTCTCAACCAACGGTACGAAACTCAAGTACTGCGACGTGGTCCGGCAGTTCTACGAGCATCTCGTGGAGTTCTTCGGGGCGGAGTTCAACCCGATTGATCGCGTCTCGAAGCAGTACGACTGGGAGCGAAAGGACAGCGACAACCTCACGGTTGATCGGGCTGGTATGCGTGATATCTACGAGTCGACCGGCTCGAACGAGGATCGACTGCTGGTTCTCGCGCTCGGAGCATGGGGTTTACGTCCTAATGAGGTGGGGTCTGCCCACGTATCTCAGTTCGTTCTCGGCTCCGGCGACCTCTCCCTGGATGCAACACTGGATAACGGAATCGTGCTGCTGGCTGTGACCACCGACGGTACGGCTGTCGAGAACGCGACGGTATCGGTTGACGGAGAAGAGATCGGGACCACAGACTACGATGGCCGGCTCCGTTTTCCCCTCGACGGTCGCCCTGCAGTAGAGGTCCAAGTGACGGCCGACCGAACCACCCAGACTGTCGTGTACGCAGCTGAAGATGGAGACCTCGACGCAGTAGATGATGCCGTCGACCCGCACATCACCTTCGATGAGCGGAAGAATGGGCCGGGATCTGTCTCGCTGCTATTCGGTCAAGATGTCCTCGAACAGCGTATCGAGACTCTTGCCACGGAGGACTGGAACGGATATCTATTCCCCTCGAAGCGATCCAGCAGTGGGCATATAACCGCCGAGACAGTCAATAACCGGTTCAAGAAACTGGCAGAGGATGCTGGTGCGACCGTCGACGGAGCGACACCGACGGCGAAGATGGGCCGTAGGTTTTGGTATTCGATCTACAGTGACGCGACGGAAGCGTTCGTCGAACAACTGGGCGGCATTGCTTCTGATCAGGGCTCGTCGAGCGCCGAGATTGTCTACTCGAATTACCTCTCCGAAGAAGACCGCCGAAAGGGTCGCCGTGCCATGCGAGAGGAGTTGGCACAAGTATTCGGAAACTGACTCCGTTCTAATCATCGGAAACCACCACACGCTCAACGTGTCGTAGAGGTTGTCTACCTCGCGTTCAGGTGCTTTTTGGAGATTGTATATTGTATGTTGCTATACGGAGATCTGGAGTTAAGTTGCGAACGACAGGAAACGTTCATGACCTCTTTTCGAGATGCAGTTTGTGTGGAATTATCTCAGAGGACTCAGTCTACCATTCGTTGGTAATGTCAACCGTCTCGACATCTTATGTATGGTCGGTTCTAAGTCCTGATATGGGGAATTTCGACCAACACCTCTCGGCTGGTAAAAAGTACGCACTGTTTGTTATTGTCATCAGTAGCTTTACCGCGTTCCAACTACGTGCGCCCACTGACTATATCATACTTACAGCACTTGTAGCATCGGCTTACGCGTTGTTAACATCGTTGGTCCCAGATATAGATCATCAAGACTCGATACCACGACAGACTGCTGGAAAGTACGCTAGTATAGGTATTATTGCGTTGATCTTACTACTTCCTACGGTAGCTCCTCGTTTTGTTGATGGGATTGGAAGGGTTGTCGGTATTGCTATTTCAGGGGACCCCAGCGTATTAGGGAGTGGTGTTATCCTTATCGGAGGAGTCGTAGCACTTCTTTTCGGAGGAGATCTGTTCGATAATTCTTTGACTCATAGAGGATTCACACACTCACCAGCTTTTGCGTTCTTTGTCGGCATTGTATCCTATTTTTCTCTTGGCCTGCTCAAGGGATTTGTCCCCCAGTTGAGCTTCTTATCTGGTGAGCTTGGTGTGATCGTTGCATTGGCTGCTGTAGGCGGTATATTCGTCCACCTGTCTGTTGATGACATAATCTAAAACCAACAATATAAGACTTTCTTCCAGCCTCTCAAAATGCTGTCTAAGGTCATGAATGTGAAACCCACCATTCGCAACTCCTCTGGACGCTCGAAATTTTGTTAGCTACAAACTGGTTCTATTCAGAGTCCCCTTTCGGATCGTCGATACGGCTCACACTCGCTTCATTTCCTCGGAAGTTGACCACCCATTGCGTGTGATACTCCATTGTCAGCGAGTCTCCGTATATAATCGATCCTGACGTTCCTGCGAGAATCAGATTGATGACCGCCATCTGAGCGCAGACACGGCTTATGTCGACGCCCGTCACGAAGACCGGTGCTGTAGGGTCTCTCTTGTGAATGGCCTTCGCGTGGGCTATCAGCATCCGACCGCTCCCGCAGGTTGGGTCGTGAGACTCGATTGGGTTGTCAGGAGTGGCCGCCTCTATATCGGACGATTTGATATCAAGCCCAGCCGTCAATTCACAGAGCCTCCACGGTGTGAAATGCTGTCCCAACCGATCCGAGTTCGCTCCTACGGCCTCATAGATGTCCCCTATCACTGGTCTCTGCTTGTCGCAGGTTACCGACAGTAGATGCCCAAACGCTTTGGCGAACTCCATCGCAACCATCTCTCGATCCTCATCGCTACAGTGATCCGGGACAATATCGTCGAGAGCCTCCACATACTCGCCACTGTTTCCTTGGAAGGATAGTAGGACCATATCGACCCACCCGATGAAGATCTTCGGCAATCCGTACCCTGTAACGCGACTTGCGGATTTTAGACACCCTACAATCGGTTCTATGCTTTCACTGTCGCTGCTCGAACTAGAATTTGCTTTGCTCACCTGTTTTACTCTCCGGCGATTGAATAGCTGGCACTACCGCTCGCCGCACATATCAGGGCAAAAATGGAACCAGTGATTGGTTTTAGAACTTCAGTCGAAGTGCGACACCGAGCGCCACACACTACGCAATAAAATTTCTGTGAATTCGCATCACTGTAGAGGCATTTTTATTTTCCCCTTGCGAAGCGTTTGGGAGTCGACAACCTGCTTGTATGGAAATGCGGGAGAAAAAACTTATACATAGTGGTGATATATTACGACAGTAAGACTACTTTAATCAAATTAGATGTAGTCAAACGGAGATCGTAAAATCACAATGTCACAAAAGACAAGCGAGATTGAAGTCCACAGTATTGAAATGCCCTATGTAATTGTGCCTTTTGAGGGGCATCATCAGCGCAAAGAAAAATTACTGGAAATCCTGGATAATTCTATTGCTGCACAAGATGCGATGGATGGTTCAAACCTCCTTTCTACAGATTATCATATAGCTGACCAGCATAAGGGAGAATATATGGATTTCATAGGTGAGGATTTAGCCAAGTGTCTTGCTGCAGGACTTGAAAAAATAGTCTTACATGAGGACAGCGATCAGGACGTAGAGCTTGAAATCAAAGATTCGTGGTTTCAACGGTACAGTAAAAATAACGCCCACGATTGGCATATCCACAAAAAGTGCGGTTGGGCCGCTGTATATTATGTCGAACTGCCAGAGGATTCTAAACCGACACTATTCCAAACGAATGATGGAGCTGTTATAGAGCCAAACGCCACTGAGGGAGATGTGATTATATTCCCGGCCTATCTCTGGCATTGTTCGCCTAAAAACAAAGATGAGGATACGAAGACGGTAATCGCACTAAATATCGAGTGACTTCCTCTCAGCTGTAAACGGCGTGGTTCTTTCTCGCAGAATATATAGAGAAGCGCATTGGTATTGGTCCGACGCCAACTACCTATCCTAGAAAATGGAATTGAAGGTGTAACGGCCTTCTACGGTGATTTTAGTCGCAGTGCGACACCGAGTGACGACAGCGCGATGATGGCGGCCACGAATCCGAACCCTGGTGTGTCGTCGTTAGTCTCTTCTTCTTCTTGACTGGTCTCGGTTTCCTCTACGATTTCGCCTTCCTCTGCAAGAGCGTTTGTCACTGCAAAGTGCGAGAACCCGTCAGTTTCAGCTTCGACTACGAAACTGTCCTCGGTGTCCTCGACCACCGTTGTCTCCAGTGCGCTCCACTCACCGTCTTCTTCGTACCACACAGTCAGCGTATCTCGATCCAGTTCGTCCAGATCGAACCCTGGATTTTCGAGCTTCATCAGATTGAATCTGAGTGTTGCTTGCTTGTCTCTGAGCGAGTACGGAACCATGACCTCATTGGCAGAGATGATGTCTCCCGGCGGCCGACCTGCTCTGGATGGTACATCACTGTAGTCTCGTACTTCGATCACTCCGGCCAGACCCGGCTCATTGAAGATCACGGTCTCGATGACAGGGTTGGTGACGAAATCACCCGGTTCAGAGACGCTGACCTCTTCGCCGCCATTGATCTTGCCTTTGGCTCTGACGATGGTGTGGACGTCGTCCGGGATCGGCGTTGGCCGTGCAGACGGAACACCACTGCCTCCGCCGCCTCCGCCGCCTCCACCGCCTCCGCTGGCACTTCCGCCACTGCCACCGCCACCGCCGCCTCCACCGCCGCCCCCATTGTTGTTGCTGGCAACCTCAATGGTCACTTCTTGCTCTTTCGAGTTCCCGGCTGTGTCGGCAACGGTCAGTGTGACGACGATCGTTTCACCGGCCGATAGGCCACTCACGTTGAACGTTCCCTTTCCGGCGGTGATACTCGTCGTATAACGGCTGTTGCTAACGTCGGCAGAGATGCTTGTCTCGCTGACGTTGATCGACGAGTGCTGATCAGTGTACTCGAAACTGATGTTCACTGGACCCTCGTTGGCTTCAACGGAGGTACTTGGTGAAACGTCGATGGTGTCGACTGTTGGTGCAGTGGTATCCACTCCACCCGCACCGAATTGGCTGAATCCATCAACGACTGCAACGAGTTCGTTTGAGGTCGCGTTGTATTCGGTATTGATCTCGCGGTAATCTGAGCTACCGTCTTCGGATTTCAGGATCACCAGCTCGTTTTTGTCGAAGCCGCTGATGGTGTTCTGGTTGAGTTCGGAGACTGGGATTGTGATAGTCGCGTTCTCAAGCTCCGAGTCACTGAGGCCGATATCGTTGACGTTGACGAACCCGCCACTGAATTGATTCGCTGCGAGCTCTGTTCCAATGGGTGACGTTCGGCTGCTACTGACTGTTGCATCTCGACTCGTCGTACTACCAATCTGCGTTGTATTGCCGAGTACATCGATCTGACTCGTAGTACCGGGGTTGACTGTTCCCTCCCCGTTGATGATCTGGTAGTTGTCGATGGTGGCGTTGAGCGTTTCTGTGACGGTATTATTGTTGCCGTCTTTCGCATCGACTGTAACGTTGAAGATACTGATTCCGGCAGTCGCCGACTGGCTACTGTCGAAGGTGATTCTGACCGTATTCTCTTTAGCGTTGAGCCCATCGGGGACCGCACTGGCCGACGGGCTTCGGTCTGTCTGATCGTCTGCTTCGATCACGACATCCGTGATCTCGAAGGCTTCGTTAGCTTCGATTAGCAGGTCTCCGTTGCCTGTCGAAAGACTGTCTGTGTCGAGTTGCACCTTCGGTGGGGTGGTATCGACGGCGACTTCCGATCCAGAGGCTGTGACTTCGTAACTGACGTTGTCGACTGCCATCGCGATAGCCGTGTAATTGCCGTCGCCTACGAGGTCGCTTGTTGGGATCTGAGTGCTGAACTCTCCGCCATCGCTCACATCACCATTGACAGCCTTTTCGGTGCTGTAGGATGTGAATGTCGCCTCTACTCCGAGAAGTACACTGTCGACCGGGAGACTCCCCGGTTCGACCGTTCCATTGACCACGACTACATCGTTTGCGGTGTCCTGTTCGGCTTCGACAGCTGTGATCGTCGCCGGGTTCGGATCGTTGACCGTGACGGTCTTGGAGACGCTTGTGTAGTCAGTAGCGGCCGTGAGCTTCACGTCGCCAATGTCATTGATACCAGTCTCTCGCTCGAACGTGAGGGTACTGTTGTCTCCGGCTGCGAGTGTCACATCTTCCGACTCAAGGACTCCGCTCGTTTCATCCGAGAACGAGACGGTCTGTGTATCGGAGACGTCCCCGATATTCTCGACATCAATCTCTGCGACAATGGTTTCTCCGGCGCTCACAGAGGTATTGATGCTCTCAACCTTGGCATCGAACGTTGCCTGTCGGTCGATGATCAGTGGGAGTGAATCGGTGCTGTTCGGCGTTGAAGCGTTGACTGTATAGCTTCCATAGTCACCCGTGCTGGTCGGGATCGTAAGCGAGACCACAGCAGAATCTCTCCCTGCAACATCGACGAGCGTTGAGTTCGACCCAATCCCGTCTACGCTGACCGTAGCGTTCTGTGATAGCTCGAAGTCGCCCCGGTTGGAGACCTCGACGGTCACGTTGACATCCTCAGATTCAACGGGCGTGTTTACTGAGGTGATCTTAGTGACTGACTCCGCTGGTCGCAATACGTCGATCATCGTCTCATTTTGAGCCGATGGCGTACTCGCAGTGACGTTCAGAACAGGGTAATCATCGTCGGTCACCTTGTAGGTGAAGTTCACTGTCGACGTTGCACCAGCGTCGGTTTCAGGGATGTTTGAAGATCCATCCACGATTCGAGTCTCGTTGATGTAGAGGTCGAGATCACCAGTTCCGGCGACTCCACCGGTATTGAGAACATCAACGCTGACCGTTGCGTTGTCACCGGCAATGAAGTCGCTTGTGGCTACCGTATTGACTGTTGGCTCGAACGCCGCAGGTTTGGCTACCTCGACCCACTGCTCGGATTGTCTCGTGTCGGTTGCTGCTGTAACGTTTATTTGTGGTTGGTCTGCCTCGATTGGCGTGTAATCAAACTCGATATCTGTGCTTTCTCCAGGAGCAAGTGAAGGGATATTCGAATTACCACTCACGACGAGCGAATCGTTGATGTAGAGGCTGAGGTTGCCCGTATCAGCGATATCTCCGACGTTCTCGACCGAGACGTTGAACTCAGCTATTTCGCCGATGACAAACGGACCAGCGACATCTGAAGTATTGAGAGTCGGTTCGAACTCGGCTGGCCCTGCGACCGTTACGTTGACCGTTCTAGTTACGTCCCCTGTCTCAATGACGACTTCGTTGACGCCGGTATCCGCCTCACTGGTCTGATATTCAAAGATCAGTTCCTTGTATTCTTCAGAACCGAGATTGACGTTTTCCGATCCGATTTGAGTTCCATTGACGGAGTAGGTCACCGTCCGACTCGCTGCATCCCCGACGATGTTCACGTTAGTCACATTGGCCTTCGTAACGATTGTGTCTCCATACTCGACAGTATCGTTCGTATTGACTGATTCGACTCCCACGAAGCCATCTGGATTACTGAGTGCTAGTGAGGTGTATGCATTGGCTACTCCGTATCCAGATCGAGTGTTTCTCCCATCGGGCACTCCGACTGCGTCAATGGCCCCCCGTCGTAGTACTTCCTGGACCTGTGCAGGAGTGAGATTGGGGTTGTTTGAGAGCATGAGGCTGATGATTCCACTAACGTGTGGTGCGGCCATGCTCGTCCCGGACTTCAGTGTGAGGCTGTTCGGGTTCTGGTAATCCGCACTGTAAACACCATCCCCTGGTGCGACAACGTAAGGGGTCAGTTGAGTGTCGTCCCATTCACCGACCTTCGCGGCTGTTTTCTCATACTCACTGAGTTGGTATGTTCCACCGCTCGAAAAGTACGGAATCTGCCCTGAGCTATCCGTTGCGCCCACTGCAATGGCTGTTTCGTACCCTGCAGGGAAACCTATGTGGCCGTTCCCACTGTTGCCGGACGACGAAACTACTGTAATACCCAACGATCGGAGTGTGTCGATTGCTTCAATGTGAGTACTTATTGGGCTATCTAGGCCCAGACTCATACTGACGATATCGGGTTCCTCCTCAGCCATCCACTGCAATGACTTACGCACATTGAACGCATATCCATCACCGTTGTACAGCGCGGTTGAATGAATGAGCTTAGCATCGGGTGCAACTCCGATTGCAGTTCCGGTCTGATTCCCACCGACAACCGTGCCTGAGACGTGAGTGCCGTGACCACTACTGTCGAATGGGGCAGGTGCAGACACGCCTTCACGTTCACCAAGACTAGTAAACGATCCATTGGGGTAATAGAGCGTGTGCCATCCGCCCTCGTAGTTGTTCGCCGAATTGCCTCCATTGAGTTCAATCGCGACGTGATCTGGGGTGACACCACCGTCGATAACTCCGATAGTCACTCCATCTCCTCTCGTATCGAACCGCTCCCACGTCTCGGGGGCATTGATTTGATCGAGACCATAGGTAGTCTCTGCATCTGGTGTACTTTGCGAGCTCACTGTCGGGATGGGGTCTCCACCGCTGACCTTCTCATCCAGTTCGACGCTTTCGACATCGGGGATCTGGCGGAGTTGGTCAAGTGACACCCGATCTGTGTCGACAGTCACTAGGATCGTATTCGTGATCCACAATCGATCTTGGACGGTCACCCCGTCGACGGTCTCGAGGTGATCTAGAACCGGCTCCTGACGATCTCTTGTTTGTTGTTTCAAATCCTCTTTCGAGTCGAACGATTCGATCTCCGCTAGCTGTACAATGACTCTGGTCTCTTCGGGAGTTCCAGTTTCATTGCCGCCTCCGTCTGCAGTGACTATACCCATTCCTCCGACAGTGAATAGGATGACAATCAAAACAGACAATACTGCCAATATTCTCTTCATATAGTCCACACATACACCAAGTACAAATTGTTGGTCGTGTTGCAAAGCGGTCTAGACTTTGCCGCTGGTACTCTCAATTGAGAGGTCACAGTTGATTGCTGTTTTGGTCGAACGTTGGAGCAGTTCGTCGAGGAACGCTTGGT
>Ga0075134_100676_pt1 | contig 10939 bp, 8 predicted proteins | sample AntRauMetaRauer3_FD_69803 | JGI IMG/M metagenome (GOLD analysis project Ga0075134, IMG submission 69803) | Saline lake microbial communities from Rauer Lake, Antarctica, in enrichment culture - Antartic Rauer Lake 3 Metagenome Rauer3 | ecosystem: Environmental > Aquatic > Non-marine Saline and...
CTCCATCGATCCGTTCCAGAATTGCCGACTGAGTGCAGGTCGGGCATACGGAAAAAGTTCAGTTCTGAGATTTTCGCGCTCGTCGATATAACTCAGAATAAGGGCGTTGTGTTCCTGCACGTATTCCATGGGCTCGGGAATGACCAGATTGGAGGGTATCGAGTCCTTTGTCTTATCAAGTTCAGAGGTAACCTGCCGTAGCGCGACGTATTCGTACTGGCCCGCCCCAGGTGGTTCGTCTCCGTCCCAGCTCTCGGTATTGATATCGAAGAGGATTGACCGTCCCGGATACTCGTTATACGCCTCACTCGTCGGCGAGTAGTATTTTACAAAGTACCGGTTCCCCTTTTCAAGAGGTTCAATCAGAGCTGTGTCCCGCTTACCAACTCCGTTATGGATGTCAATCTCATGAGTTCGGGGAGAGACGGTCTCTGCGTGTTGTAGGAGGTCTCGAAATGAGCTGCCCTGTTGATCCATATTAAGTAATTCATCACGCGGCTTTTTAAATAGTGATGAAAGGTCCGATCCTCAGATTAGCTGATTCCAGATTAACGCAGAGGAGTTTAACTATAATGAATAAAAATATAAAATAAATTAGTTGTGGACTTTTTTAATTTTTTATCAGAAGTATTGATACTGATTTGGTCATCTACCTCGGAGTCGCATTTGACTATCTAAGTTATCACTAGAGTTGATTTCAATTTATTACTTCCAGCGACGAATTGCCAGATTTGGGCCACCAACAATGTGCTATGCAAGAGCGTCAAATCTATCTGAACCGTGCCGCGTCACTATCCAGTAAAGTTTATCCGATGGGTGACGAACTTCAACTGAATGAACGAGAAACAACATCGAACGCTCATCCTCAGTCTTGATGGAGCCACTTGGGATGTGCTGGACCCGATGGTATCTGCTGGCTATCTCCCGACAATCAAGGACCTACAGGAGAGAGGCGCATCTGGTTCGCTTGAATCGGTTTGTCCCCCCATCACGGCAGCGGCGTGGACCTCTTTTCAGACTGGGTTAGATCCAGCACACCACGGCGTTTTCACGTTCAGTAACATCATGGATAGCGGGCGAAGAGCAACGACTGTTGATGCAAAATCTACTAATCGTCCGAAGCTGTGGGATTACTTGAATGCAGAGGGATTAGATACTCTCTCTGTCAACCTTCCAGGTACCTACCCTACTGACGCACTTCCGGGAACAACCGTCGCCGGTCTCATGGCTCCCACCATTGAGGATCCGCAAGCTGTCTCAGATGAGCAGGTACGTTCATTGATTCAGGAGGTCTATCCGGACTATGAGGTATTCCGGAACCCTCGCAACCGGTACGACCCACATGAAGATCCACAGTCGTTCGTTTCGGCGTTGACCGAGAATGTCCATGCCCGTGAGGCCGTCGGTGAGGCACTTCTAACCAATGAAGCATGGGACGTGGCGATGGTTCACGTGCAGGCGACTGACGTTCTCCAGCATCCGCTGTGGAAGCATCTTGACCCTGGTCACCCAGCGCACGATCCGAACCGGTACGAGGACGTCGTCGACTTCTACCAAGCGGTTGACGACACCTTATCAACGCTGCTCACAACTGCTCGTGACCAAGCATCCCACCTCGATATATACCTGATCTCCGACCACGGGTTCCAGCCTCTTCACCGAAAAGTGTACACCGACGCGATACTGGAAAAATCAGGATTTCTCATTAGATCCGGCAAAGGCAGCGACTTAAAGACGACGCTATTGAAGTTAGCGAAACGGCTCGATGTCTTCGACTTAAGAAAGGCTATTCTGAGCAAAGAAAGACGGGTATCACTTGGACAAGAACTCAATGCAGGGCTAGTGGACTGGGATCGTAGCGAGGCGTGGGCCCACGGCAATCTCTACGGGTATGTTTATCTCGACGGGGCAGAGAAGGAAGCGGTCATTGATGCGATTGAGCAGTTCAACCGCGACCATGGCGGTGATATCGTAGCATCGGTTATTGATGTTGCCGAGCGGTGGAAGGACCTCGCGGACGACGTGCCGGAGCTTGTGGTTGTTCCGGATCCACACGTCAGTATGGGGACACTGAACGGTCCGTTATCGGGGTCTGTGGTAGAGGAGGTCGACTATAATCGTGACTTCCACGTTGGCGGGCACGCCAGTGAGGGAATTGTCATAGTCGCGGGCGATGCCGCTGCGTCTGGGACTCAACTCAAGGATGCTCAACTAGTCGATATCATGCCAACGATTCTTGCCCGTCACAACATAGGTGTCCCATCCAACCTTGACGGAAATGTTCTCAATGAGGCGTTCGCCAGCCCCGTTGAGACGATAACCGTAGATCCTCTAGATGGGCCTGAGCAGATGCCAAGCGAGGAACACCGAGAGGCCGTCGAATCGCGTCTTCGTAACCTAGGCTACCACGAGTAAAGATATTGGATAATTCAGAAATGTTTAAACGGCCATCATCGTATTTGTTGGTAGAAATCGAACGCACCACGTCGGCTTACAAATAATTCAATATATGGCTGATGATCATCTTGGAATCGGAATTATAGCACAGACTCCGGGAGATAGTAAGACCAATTCAGGACACATCGCAGTTCCAATGATATTGAATATCCTTCTCCAGTTTCACGATGAGATCCATCTATTCACCCGTGCGACAGCAGTGATGGAATTCGATCATCCAGACATTCACGTTCACAAGTATTCGAAACCGTTCGCCGATTCAGCCTGGTATCTACGGCTTCCCGGACAGATTATCTATCAGCTCAAATACTCGCTTGGTCTTTTTCTCTACCGTGATCAGATTGACCTAGTTATCTTTCGCGGGAGTGGATTCATTTTCCCTGTCTTGACCTCTAAGGTCCTGGGGATGTGCATCCTCTCGCGTGTTGCGGGCGTGAAATATCGACAAGAAAGAAGCAATTCGGAATCACAAATTGAGTATTATTGGTCTCGCTTTCTTGAAGAACTAGAGATAACACTCTATCAGCTCACGGATGTCCTTATATTGACCACACCACACGTGGCTGAATTTGCAGGAATCGAACAGTTCCAATCAAAGACTTACGTCTGGTGCCACTACTTCTTTGATTTGACTCAGTTCTCCGTCGAAACCCCGTATGAACAGAGGGGGTTAACCGTCGGGCAAGTTGCGATTATTTCGGAGACGAAAGGTAGCTTGAATTTTATCGAATCTATGGCAGCGGTAAACAAATCATCTGACGTGAAAGTGTTGCTCGTAGGTGGGGGGCCGCTCGAAGCGGAAGCGAAACAACGGTGTGACGAATTAGGTCTTGACGCCGAATTTATAGGACGCATTCCCCGTGATGAGGTTCCTTCCCAGTTGAATCGGATGCGACTAAACGTTCTGAGTTCTGTCTCCGAGGGACTTCCGAAGGCTGCGATAGAGGCTATGGCCTGTGGAACACCTGTCGTCGCCACCGAGGTAGGTGGGCTTCCGGATGTGATTTCTCACGGTGAGACCGGTTTCCTTGCCGCCTCAAATGATCCAGATGAGCTCGAGAAGGTTATTACTGATGCTCTCACAAATTATGATCTTGAACAGATTTCAGGAGATGCCCGTCAGTACGTCGAAGAGAACTACTCTTTCGAAAGCGCGGTTGCGGGGTATCATGACTTAGTTACGGAGGCAACTCCATATACGCTACCCGATCTACCCGAGACAATGGAGCAGCCAATCGAAGTTCCATGACTCTGATTTTAAACCAGCAAACCTTTTTAATTGACTCTCGATGAGATTTCCATGACCCGTAATCAGGTTGGAATCGTGGGGGCCGGAGAGATTGCGGAGGTTGGACACCTCCCTGTGTACTCGTCACATTCTTCGATTGATGTAGTAGCTGTTGCAGACCTCAATCGTGAACGCGCAAAGACTGTCGCCAACGATTACGGAATCTCTCATATCTATGAGGATGGTCAATCACTTATCGACCAGGAACCTTTGGATGCAATTAGTATCTGTACGCCACCATCAACCCATAGAGAGTTCTTTATTTCTGCTGCTGAGCGAGGAATGGACATTTTCTGTGAGAAGCCCTTCGCACTGAGTGTTCAGGATGCAGAACGGATGCATCAAGCGGCAAGTCAAAACGACATCACTACTTCGATAGGCTATTCACCTCGGTATCTTAGAAACTACAAGAAAGTAGCCTCCTACGTCAATACTGGGCTGCTTGGCGAGCCGTTGGAGGGAAGTGTTCGTTGTATTGTTCCCCCTCCCAGCACATCTTGGCGGTACGATCCGGACGTCTCAGGAGGTGGTATTATTACTGATATGGCTCCACACTGGTTTGATTTCTATCTGGAATTGTTCGAGACGGTTCCAGAAGTAAAGGACGTTAATCTAAATAATATCCATACCAGTGATGTCGAAGATTATGGCTCATTCGAACTTTCGTTTGGTGATGTTGATATTGATATGACGTTTCGCTGGATGAAATCAGGAATGACTTCAAAGGCGATTCGTGAAAATAAGTTGGTGGCTGAGGAAGGTAATGTACAGTTCGACCGGGATTATTTAGAAGGGAACATCACTGGCAACGGTGTGAGATTTAAGCGCGGTAAAGCTCCGGTCCTTTCTTTGGGTCCGCTTCTGAACGTCTATCCCCGTGTGAACGAGTCATCTCATCAGAAAGCAGTCTCCGAGTTTGTTGAGTATCTCTCTAAGGGTACAGGAGACATTGTAGGGTCCAAACGCGGACTTGAAGTGAGTCGTATCAAATCGAGAATTTACAACGGAGCAGATCTATGAAAGTCTTGGTCACCGGCGCAACCGGTTTTGTGGGTATTAATTTGATTCGTAGTCTTACCAATACTGAGCATGATCCTGTTGTGTTCGCGCGTGATACGAACGGGATGAATGGTATCCCGGAGGAGATATCCGCAGTAGAGGGTGACATCACCCAGCAGGGGGATGTGGAACGTGCTCTAGAAAAACATGGTTGTGATGGAATTGTGCATCTTGCTGCGATACACGGACGATATGGGGCTGCCGAAACACAGGGTGGTATTGACTGGGATTTGATGAGGGAAGTGAATGTCAACGGCTCACGAAGCGTTTTCGAGGCTGCGGAGGATTATGGAGTTGAGACGGTTGTCTTTGCAGGCACACTGAAATCTCACCCGTATTTCGAAGAAGCGAGTGATGCTGATTATATCAAAAGTAAGCGTGAGGCTCAGTCACTCCTGCAGAATAATGAATACGAATTTGATTGGACGGTGGTGAATCCTTCAACCGTCGTCGGTCCACATGATTTCAGGCTTGCCCATTTCGCGATGTACCAGCTCATCTGTTCGAATCTCATCCTTGCACCGCCCATGTATATTCCAAAGAAAATAAATTTCGTTCATGCCAGAGACGTTGCAGACTCAATAATTCACTATTTGGAAAATCCTACTGGAGCCTGCGAGCTCGTTACCGGAGAGAATACGACGATGCGAAGATATTGTCGCCTCATTTCCGGGGCTAAGAAGGGTAATTGTATGATTATGCCGCTTCCGTTTGCCGGTCTTTATTTGCCATTCGTTTTAGACATGGCTAACCGATTTGGCCTGGTTCCAGTCTCCAGTTCTCAGTTCAATTGGTCTGACCGTTCGGTGCCACAAGAAATCGCTGAATGTGGTCCCATTGAACATAAATCCACAAAAGAAATAGTAGAGGATACTCATGCTTGGTATTCAGATGCCGAGTTATTATAATAGAGAATCATAGATTAGTAAAAATGGATATATCATTTGTTTCCACAGGGACGCCAGAATACGACTCATATCCCGATCCAAATCATGGAACGGCGACTCAAATATGGGGGCTGGCAAAGGTCTTCGCAGAGAAAGGTCACTCTGTTAGGATTTACTGTGCGACATATGGGGAACCAACGGAATATGAGATTCAGCACGGGATTAAGATAGTTGAAGTCCCTACGCCAACAATTGACAAACAAATTAACGGCCTTTTTACCAAACTGGTGTTCTCTCGCCGTGTTTCCAGACAATTAAAAAATGAAGGCCCAGACCTGATATTGCTTCGTGAACGAATTACTGCCTTTTTCCCTTCTAAGCTCGACATTCCAAGCATATATACAGTAATCTCACCAGACTCGTTCGATTTCTTCTACGATTTCACGGTTAGTAAGCACTCGGCGAACCGAATTCTGTTTCGATATAAGAAAGCGATTGAACAAAGGGTACTATCTAATGTGGATGCGGTTGGTGTAATAAATGAGTGGATGCAAACGTATCTTAGAACGATGGGATACCCGGAGACATACTATTTGCCGATGGGAATCCCTGACTCTGACTTTGAAAAGTTAGAACAGAAGGACTGGAACAAGAATATTATCGCTGCAGGCAGGTTAGAAGCATTGAAACGCCCAACCTGGGTACTCGACGCCTTTGAATCTATACGTGATACGAATTATGAACTCCACATCATTGGAGATGGATCAATGTATTCAGAACTCGAGGCGCAAGTGTCTGAGCGAGGTCTCTCGGAACGAGTGAGTATGCCAGGATGGATTGACCGGCATAAGCTCCTTCACCGTATGCATGATGCGTCTATCCTCATTCATCCTGCAAAGTTCGAAATGGGAGGGAATGTTATTCTGGAAGGCTTAGCGTCCGGTTGTGCAGTCATTTCAAGCGATACGATGGGTGCAAAAACGTTGATTGATGATGGAGAAACTGGCCGTCTCTTCCACCGGTCCCGACCTGATAAGCTCCAAGACTCACTGAAGGAATTAGCCTATGATGATGATGAACAACAGAGGTTAGGTTCCAATGCTCATGAAAAGATTAAGACTAAACATACAATGACTCAAGTCGCAATTCCTTATCTGAGACTGGCTGATAGGTTGATATAATGGTTGCAGTGCTCTATGTTCACACCCGGTTCGATAGTCCTGGTGGCGCTAACTTCGTGGCCGTCGAAACAGCCAATATACTCTCGAATTATGAAGAATTCGATATGTCTATTGCCACCGCTCGTTTCAATTCCGACCTCTACAATCTCGACCCTGATGTCTCTCTCTATGAGTTTGGTGGCGGATCTCCGGCATCAGTCAATCACTGGATTCAGCTACCAACAATTTTGTTGCGACTCGCCGAGATAATTCGGCAGGAAGATATTGATATAGTTCTCTTTCATTCGATTCCTACACCGTATTGGACAGTCCCATTAAAACGATTGACATCTGATACAAGATATATTTGGTATGCACATGATCCAAATGCGTATCTCAACTCTCCTGGAAAAATTCAGGATGTTCCGAACCCTCTACGCACGGGTATGAAAATTTCTCACCCTCTTTTGAAGAAACTGGACCGATCAATTATTTCAAACCACATTGATTCTGTTATCGCAAACAGCCAGTTTACAAAACGTATTATACAAAATACATATGAATCCCCCACGACAGTAATTTACCCTGGAATCAACATTGAACGCTTTACTCAGCCATCTGTTGAAGATAGCAGTACAATCTTCACTGTTGGCCAGCTCAACAGATACAAAAACTTTGATACTCTCATCAGAGCTTATTCAAAATTCAAGGAACGAGTAGAACGTCCCATCTCACTTGATATTGCTGGAACTGGATCCTATAAAAAGCAGTTAGAGAAGATCGCGATTGATGAGGGCGTAGATGCCGATGTAAATTTCCTTGGATACATATCAGACAGTGAACTTACTACTCGTTACGCTAAAGCGATGGTCTCGGTATATCTCCCCGAGAGCGAACCTTTCGGTCTCGTCCCTGTTGAGTCCATGGCAGCAGGAACCCCGGTCATCGCTGTGAATAGTGGGGGTATCAAAGAGACAGTTGAAGATGGTCGAACAGGATTACTTCTCTCTGAAGCCTCCGAAACCGAACTCTCGAATGCGCTTTTCAAACTATCCACATCACCGAAACTATGCGAAGATATGGGCAAAGCTGCAAAGAATCGAGTAACATCAACGTTTACCATTCAACACACGGCAGACCAGTTAGCTGACTTTTTCCATCAGACCGGCTAACTACTACTAAGTCCCAAAGGTTTTATCCTCCGTTTTGGAGAAATCTAAGACCGGGAAATCTCCCGGCTACCCAAGAGGAGAATCATTTATTTTAGACCCGCTCCCTTCAATTGCTTCTTTGTCGCGTAGGCGCTTCTGTGCAGGGCCTTACACGGGTCCTGATTCGATGTCTCGGATTCCGATAGTGGTCCAGAAGCCTCCTCCGGCATTCGGCCACTCCAAAGTTGACCGGGAATCGGTCCAAAACGCAGTTCGAGGTGAGCGTTCGTCTCGCGGAGTGTTCGGTGCAAGCGCAGTGGCAGACCCGCCAAAGATTAGCCACCGTGCTTCGATTCCAGGTCGGACTAAGCGTGCACTCAAGGAACAGATGACAGTGTCCCTGCACACGACCGGCGGCATGTACAGGGTCGAGAAATAAAGCGGGTCGATGTACCTCGTCGACGTACTAGAGGAGACGTGCACGTGCCCGAACCGACATTCGGACTGCAAGCACTGGCGCCGCGGTGAACGTGAACTCGCACTCGGTCGGCTCCCCACATCAGACGGTCGGCTCCTCTGACTCGAGCGGGTTTTGTCCTCTACGACTAGCTCCTCAAGCGTTGCTACGTCCAGGCGAGCGGTATCGCAGGCAAGTCATGATGAGGAGCAGGAACCCGCACTCTGTGAGAGCGATTCGAACCGGAAATCCCAGAGAAAGGCTATTACCTGATGGCTCTTATTCGACGGTGACGCTTTTCGCGAGGTTCCGGGGTTTGTCGATGGAGCGGTCGAGGTCGTTGGCGACGTGGTAGGCGAACAGCTGGAGCCCGACGTTAGCCACCAACGGTTCGAGCGCGCCGAGGTCGGGAATCTCGATCTCGACGTCGAGGTAGTTGCTGGCGTCCTCGTAGCTGCTGAACCCGATGACCGGTGCGCTGCGTGATTCGACTTCTTTGACGTTGTTCAGCGTCTCCTCCGGTCGCGCGCCATCCGTCAACACTGTCAGCACGGGCGTATTCTCAGTCACCAGCGCGAGCGTTCCGTGTTTCAGTTCCCCTGCGGCGAACCCTTCGGCGTGCACGTACGCGATCTCCTTCAGTTTGAGCGCGCCTTCTTGTGCGACGGCGCTACCGAGTTGGCGGCCGATGAAGAAGTAGGCAGCTTCGTCGCTGTAGGTCTCTGCGACGGCTTCGAGTTCATCCGCGTTATCCAGGAGTTGCTGGACGGCACCGGGGAGCCCTCGCACGTTTTTCAGGAGTTCGCTCGCCCGCTCGGAGGTCAGGGACCCCCGTCGACGGCCGATGTACACCGTCAGCAGCGAGAGCGTCGTCACCTGTGCGGCGAAGGTCTTCGATGCGGCGACGCCGATTTCAGGGCCGGCGCGGATGTAGACGGCGTCGTCGGCTTCGCGTGCGGCCGTACTCCCGACGGTATTGGTCACGGCCAGTGTTCGCGCGCCGGCTTTCGATGCTTTCCGCATCGCCGAGAGCGTGTCGGCGGTCTCGCCACTCTGTGTCACTGCGACCACCAGCGTCCGCCAGGGGTTCCGCCCGCCGTTGAACTCGTACTCGCTCGCGACGTTCACCGTCGTCCGAACGTCCGCGAGGTCCTCTAGGAGGTTCTGGGCGTACAGTCCGGCGTGATACGACGTCCCACAGGCGACGATCTGGATCTCTTCGAGGTCCTCGAGGTAATCCGCGGGCAGTTCAAGCTCCAGGTCAACGTCGCCGGCGACCGCGTCGACGCGCCCCGAGAGCGTCTGCCGGAGCGCCTGGGGTTGCTCGTAGATCTCTTTGAGCATGTAGTGGTCGTAGCCGCCTTTCTCGGCGGCGTCGGCCTCCCAGTCGACGCGCTTGGTCTCGCGCTCGACGGGACTCCCGGCGTTCCAGATCTCGATGCCGTCGCCCGAGACCCGTGCGATGTCGCCGTCTTCGAGGTAGGAGACGTCACGGGTGTGTTCGACGAACGCGGTCACGTCGCTCGCGACGAAGTTCGCCCCCTCGCCCCGACCGAGCACGAGCGGACTGTCCTGACGCGCGACAACGATAGCTTCGGTGCCGGCGGTCGTCACCGCGATCGCGTAGCTCCCCTCGAGTCGCGCAACGACGCGCTCGACGGCCCCGACGAGGGTCCCGTCCTCGGCCTGCATGGCGAGTTCGGCTTCAACGAGGTGGGGGACGACCTCGGTGTCGGTCTCGCTCGTGAACGCGTGGTCCTCGTTCTCGAGTTCCGCGCGGAGGGCGTCGTAGTTCTCGATGATACCGTTGTGGACGACGGCGACGTCGCCCGTACAGTCGGTGTGCGGGTGCGCGTTCGCGTCCGTGGGTTCGCCGTGCGTACTCCAGCGCGTGTGCCCGACGCCGGAGGTCGCGGCGTGGTCCTCGGGCAGCGAGAGATCGTCGATGACGCCCTGCTGTTTGAACACCTCGACGTCCTCGGGGCCGACGAGGGCGACGCCGGCGGAGTCGTAGCCGCGGTACTCGAGGTTCCGGAGCCCGTCCTGCAGGACTGGGAGTGCGCGTCCGCCGCCGGTCCCGTCCGCGTCGTCGGGGTCGGCGACGTAGCCGATGATGCCACACATCGTTATCCCCTCCGTACCTCCGTGTCACTCGGAACAGTCCCAGAGACCGTACTTCCTGCCTCGACGCTTGCGTCATCGCCGAGTATCGTCCCCGGTTGGAGGACGGTGCCACCGCCGACCGTGGCGTTGTCTCCGACGACCGCGCCGAGCCTGACGTCCTCGTACACCTCGCCGTCCACGACCACGTCCGTCTCGCCGCCAGCGATGGTCGTGTTCGCCCCGACGTGCGCGTTCTCCGCGACGACCGCGTCGCGGACGACCGCGCCGTCGGCGATGACGGCGTCCGCGAGCACGACCGCGTTCGAGAGCACCGCGTTCGCGCCGACCGTGACGTTCTCACCGAGCGAACAGCCCGG
>Ga0075134_100687_pt1 | contig 10838 bp, 15 predicted proteins | sample AntRauMetaRauer3_FD_69803 | JGI IMG/M metagenome (GOLD analysis project Ga0075134, IMG submission 69803) | Saline lake microbial communities from Rauer Lake, Antarctica, in enrichment culture - Antartic Rauer Lake 3 Metagenome Rauer3 | ecosystem: Environmental > Aquatic > Non-marine Saline and...
CGTGGCGCCAGCAGGGACGCAATCCCTACGAAGAACTTCGCCGAGTGGTCAGCAGCAATGAGATGATCTCACGGGCTCACGCTGTGCCGGCTGTCGAGACCTCGGGGTAAACACATACGAATCAACAAAAGATTCGAGATCTCCGGTATCTTTCTCGTGCTTTTTTGGATCAAAACTTGCAACATCCTCGTAATGGCAGAGAATGTATCCTTTTCGATAGAGGTGTTGCAAGACTGGCGAGTTACTATTATTCGCTACATCGCTCATCCCGAGATGGTTGAATTTCACATCGATATCGCGCATAAGAGTACCTAGAAAGTCGTTTATAAACTATTTCCGGATAAGAATACAGTATGCTTTTTCGTAATACCATATATTGTATAATGTCCTGCGGCACATTCGCATCTGTAGTGTGCAAGCGTTCCTCGTCAAAATCTGACTGAAGAAGGGGCTCAGTGAATGAAGGTTAATTCAGTTACAGGCCAGTGGACGAGCATATGGGTCACTTGACGCTGAAGCGAGTCAGAGAAGTCAGATCCTCCTAATCAAGATGCGAAATTAACTAGCTGTACTTTTGTCTTTGGGGGAGTAAGTTAGAATATGTCCTTCGACGGGGATTACCGTGTCCACGAAAACACAGAGGACCCCGGTCATCCATCGATTGACGATGTAGTAGAACTTACGTTAGAACGAGCAGCCTCTCCTCGATCACAAGATCACCCAGATCGGCATTTTGATCTCTACGTCCACGATGCTGTCGATAAATTTGGGGAATCTTTAGTCGTGGACTGTGTGCAGCTCACTCTAATTGAAGGACTCACCCACCGATCGGCATGTGCTGAGGCATTTGGAGCGGATAATTACGTATGGGGTATTAATGTCGGTGTGGCTGCTGGGGCGTATCTTCGAGAACTCCTCGGAGAACCAAACTTCGAATCGTGATCCAGGTAAACTTGTGACGCAGTCTGAACAGGATTAGACGAGGTTGAATTGCAAACAGGATCAAATCAGGTAGCGCCCATCATCGGTTCGGCGAACAATCGTGCGATACATAACTCGATTCAGGCGGAAGTGGGTCAGCCCCTGAGCGGTTCTGTCAGCCCCGATGCAGTCGGGCGGTTGTCGCCTCGATGAGATTCCTGAAGTTAGCATGCCATCGAACGGTCCAAACGACCTTGATCCAATCGAGCCGAGCACCGCGCAGGAACTGTACCTCGACCACAAGTCGAGCTACTGTATGGACAAGACGGTACAGAGCCACCGGTACCGGACGAACTACTTCGTACAGTGATGCGAGGAGAACGGCATCGACAATCTGAACGACCTGACTGGCCGCCATCTCCACGAGTACCGCCTCTGGCAGAAGGAACTGACCGACCTGAACGAGGTGAGCATCCACACCCAGATGTGCACCATCCGACTGTTCGTCAAGTGGTGCAGCACCATTGAGGCGGTCCCCACGGAGCTGTACGCGAATGTGATGGTCCCGGTAGTCGGCCCCGAGAACCAGAACCGCGAGGAGATGCTGCAATCGGAGCGCGCCGACGAGATACTCGGATGGCTCGCGAAGTACCAGTACGTCTCCCGCGACCACGTATTCATAGTGTTGCTGTGGGAAACTGGCGTCCGCATCGGGGGCGCGAACTCGCTGGATGTCGAGGATGTCGATCTCGACGACCGATTCCTGCAGTTGGAACACCGGCCGGACGAGGGAACGACGCTGAAAAACGGCAGTAGCGGCGAACAGCTGGTATCGATCACGCCGGAGTTGTCGCAGCTGCTGGAGGCGTACCTCGACGATATTCGTCCGGACACGACGGACGAGTACGGCCGCGAACCGCTGTTAGAGAGCCAGCAAGGGCGGCTGAGCCGGGCGACGATGCGGCGCATTGCTTACACCCTCACGGCTCCGTGCTTCCTCGACGAGGAGTGTCCCGACTGCGTCGACGACATCGACGCGAAGTGTCCGGAAGCGGTGTCACCTCACGCGGTCCGCCGAGGCAGCATCACGCACTTTCTAACGAACGATGTGCCCGTCGAAATCGTCGGTGATCGGATGGACGTTAGTCGGAAAATCTTGGACAAGCACTATGACCAGCGTTCGGAGGAGGTGAAGCTCGAACAGTTGCGATCCTACCTCGATAACGTCTAACAGTCATTCTGTTCAGTCTTCTAGAAGCCCCAGTGGAAATCGACGAACTGTACGTCTCGGCTGGGAAGAAGGGCCGCGAGCGCGAGGTCGGTCGCGCTCGCGTGGCCTGTCCACGCGTGGGCGTGGAACATATCACGAGGACAAGCTGCCGGTGTTCATCCTCGGGGGCTATTGAACGGATACCGATGCGAGTCGGAACAGATGGACCCGTCAGTCAGGTTTCTGACTCTGTGCATCCGCTCGAGCGGCAGCTAGGTCAAGCGACTCGGCAACCTCAGTTGCCGACTTTCGGATGGCCTCGGCTTCCGCCACGGTCACGGTCCCATCTTCCATGAGAACCTGCCCGTCAACCATGGTGAACTCAACGTCCCCTCCTCGGGCTGCGAACACCAGATATGAGAGGACATCGTACATGGGGGTGGCTCGGGTGTTATCAGCCGATAGCCCGATGATGTCTGCTCGCCATCCCGGTTCCAACTTCCCGAGTCGTTCGAAGCCGGCGGCCCTCGCTCCGTTGATAGTTGCCATATCAAAGATATCACGCATGCCGGCTGCCGTTGGATCCATCTTCTCGACCTTCTGGAGGGTACTGGCTTGTCTCATCTCGGTAAACGGGTCAAGCGTATTATTGCATGGAGGGCCATCGTTGCCAAGCGCGACATTGACGCCACGGTCCAGATAGTCAACGACAGGGGCGATCCCACTAGCCAGCTTCATGTTCGATGAGGGACAGTGTGTGATATGCGTCCCTGACTTGGCCAAGATTTTACGCTCCGATTCGGTGGTCCAGATACAGTGTGCAAGGATGACGTCGCTACCGGTGAGCCCACCTCATCGGGCCAGTGGATGTTCCGCTGCCCGGTATCCTCCTGCACCACCTGTACCTCATTCTGGTTTTCACTGGCATGAGTGTGGATACGGACACCGTCGTAGGTATCGGCGAGTTCACGTGCCCCCCGTAAACACTCCTCAGTACAGGAGACGGCAAATCGTGGAATTACCGCATAGCGGATTCGATCTTCGAAACTACCGTGGTATTTCCGAATTAACCGTTCCGAGTCATCGAGTGCATCTTGTGTATCTTCGAGGAGCCCTTCGGGTGACCGCTGGTCCATCAGTACCTTTCCGAGAACACCTCGGATACCCAGCTCACCGGCTGCCTCGAAGGCTCGGTCAGCGTGGTCTACCGACAGATGGTCGATTGCTGTTGTCGTTCCCGATTCGATGAGTTCGAGATAGCCGAGTTTTGCAGCAATCTCCATCTCGTCGGCCGTCAGTGTCGCTTCCATCGGCAGAATATAGTCGAACAACCAGTCGAGGAGTTCCGCATCGTCCGAGATGCCACGTCCGAGGCTCTGAACCGAATGGATATGACCCCCGACCATCCCGGGCATTATAATGTCATACTGTTTCTCACGATGGTCTGGGTACAAATCACACAGTTCTGCCCGATCACCAACCGCGACAATTTCCCCGTCCACAATCACAGACCCGTCTTCCAGAATAGTCGAAGAATCCTGGACCACTGTTCCAGATAATATCATCTCCTTCTAGAGATACTAGGCAACTATCATAACATTTCTGATCGTGAAACCATTGCGTAACATCCCAGCACGGCGACTAGTGGACGTTCATCTGCCAATTGTGGGTGACAACCACACTGGTGTCTGATTCGATATCGTTACGGAGGCGAACTAGTGGAAACCGGACCATCGAGAGATACGATAGGGTCGACGGCCGTTCCGGGTCAGAACTCGGAATGGGTTTTGACCAGTAGAGTCGATGGTGTTGCAATTTCACCGATGACAGAACGAGATTCGTCATTAGAGCTATCAACATCTGCGTCGGGTATGAGGAAGCCGCCAACCCCGAAATCCAGAGGTCCAATCAGCCCATCTACGAAGGCTATTCCCTCAGAGTTGTGTCTTCAGTATAGCTGTACGAAGATTGTCAAAATCTGCTATAGTGCTTAAGCTTAAGCGTCCATCGAATCAGGTATCAACCAATGTATCCAAAATACAAAGAAAAGTACAACGACGAAGATGTTATTATCTCGCCGGCAGATACCCGCCGGTACGCTGAGGACTCAGGTGACTACCCGGAAGAGGAGCCACCAGCAGGAGTGATACTCTGCTATCAGGAGGACCTCTTCGAATATGTGACAGACACATTCGAAGGACGGTGGGTGGAGGGGATTGACTCGTACTTCGATTTCTATGTCCTGACGGAGACAGAGGTCCCCATCGGCGTTGCTGGTGGAATCGGAATCGGAGCACCTGCAACCGCCTTCGTGATGGAACACCTGATCGAATACGGCGTCGAGAACATCATGGCAATCGAGTTCGCTGGCTGTCTCCAACGCGATGTTGCCATGGAAGACATCATCGTCTGTGACAAGGCCCTCCGGAACGAGGGAACCTCCTATCACTATCTCGAACCCACACGATTCGTCGAAGCACCAGGAGACCTAACGGAGACGATCGAGGAGATGTTGGAGGAATCTAAACTCCAGTATCATGTCGGCTCCTCATGGACCAACGATGCATTCTTCAGGGAGACAATTCACGAGGTCGAACAGTACCGCGACGAGGGCTTCCTAACAGTTGAGATGGAGGCTGCGACGACGTATTCGGTCGCCAGATACCGGGATATCACCGCGGCTGCGATGTTCATTGCCAGTGATTACGTCGGCACGGGGGAGTGGGAACCGTATTTCCACCTGACTGAAGAGTATCTACAACGACTGTTCCGTATCGCCAAACAAGCACTCGAGCAACACTGCACAATATAGCTTCCGGGTCAAGTAAGGTCAGGTCCTCGTCGCGACCAGAACATAAGCGTCGTTGTCGCGTGCGTACTCTGAGCCACCGACCGGATTACGAGACACGATATCGTATCCGCGATTTCGCAGTATCGCTGTTGTGTCAGCAGTCGGCGCTCCATGGAACCCGTGGGTCTCCACGATGACCACACGGGGATTCGACTCCATCTCCCGCAGGATATCCGTCTCAGCACCTTCACAATCTAACTCCAGGATATCACACGATGGAAGCTCGCTTGGAGGCAGCCGCTCGGCTGACCCTATCTTAACACCGTTCAACCGGTTCGAGTGAGCGACAATCTCATGGCGGACATTGACCCGGTCAGCGACACCGTTGAACCGGGCCGTGCGCCGACAGTATCGAACCCGCTCCAGTGAGCCATCATACGCGATGACAGTTCCGTGACGACCGGCTTGAGTTGCGGCCGCGACCGAGGTGACGCCCCATCCGCCACCGATTACGATTACGGTGTCACCGGTTCGGGTCAGCTCACGGAGGGCGCGTGTGTTCGGTTCTTTGTACGTGAAATCCTCATCAGTCGGCGTCGGGTGGGTTCTCCAGGGAACGATATCGTCGCCATAATACCGGTAGCCAACCATGACGCCATTGTACCATACTTCATGCTTTCTCGGGAGTCGGGCCCGCAGTGGCCGGTGGAACCGGCGGCAGAGAAGTGAGAGGCCTGCGCCGACGTCATCAGTCAGTTTTGATCCGATCCGTCTCAGTGTCACTTCCCCTCGTACATACCCGGGGCACAAATTCATTATGGACATCGACAATGAGAGGATATGATATCGAGGACGATGAGTGGGAATCTGCTATTGGGCGGTATCCCGGCGGTAGGGAAGTCGACCATCGCTCGCGGCGTCGCCGCTGAGGCGCCATGCGGATATGACATCGTCTCCTTCGGAGATGCGATTCTCGACACCATCGATGCACGTGGTGGGCTCTCGTCGGACGCGCTAGATGAGATTCCGGCACCGCGTTGGCGCCAGTTACAGATTGATACTGCCGAACGACTCGGAGCAGAGCAGACCGGTCAACCCACACTCTATGTCTGCCATTTCGCTACCGATATCGGTCCAGGTTACCTTCCTGGTGTCCCAATCGAAGCGGTTGACCATCTCACTCCAGCCCTGCTGATACTAATCCATGCAGACCGGGCAGAAATCAAACACCGGCGGGCAGACCGTGCGCGGGAGGACCGAGGCCCCCCTCCATCGACAGCAGCGATCGCCCGGCACGCGGACGTTGAATTCGCATTCGCGACGTCTCTTGCAGCCCGAGGTACGCTCCCGATGGCCGTCGTCGAAAATCAGGATGGAGAGGAAGCCCGAGCAGTACAAGACGTGTTAGAACGAATCCGTCAGCTCTGACTCGACAGCAAGTGCCTCGTGGAGTCGCTCTCGAGCTTGGGTGATGAGCCCGTGATGGTCGAGCGCTCGCCCGTCAACCAATGTTGAGAGCGCGTGAAGGCTGTTATAGGTATCCGTATATTCCTCCCACTGCTGAGGGAAGGCACGGATCGAGTGGTAGCCTGCATCGAACGATGACTGGATGTCGAACTGGTCTACCCATCGGCGAGTGAGACAGATATCGTAGGCAGGATCACCACAAAAAGCAAACTCACAATCGAGGACGCTCGGCTGCCCGGTCGGTCCGTAGAGTACGTTCCAGGGGTGGAAATCTCCGTGGACAAGGGACGGCGACGCCGATAACTGAGGAAACCTCGTGGCGTGAAGGCGGTCGCATGCTTCCGCTACGAGAGGATCGTTCACCGGAAGTTGCTGTTCGAGTTTGCTGACCCACTCCGATACGAAGTCCGGCCATCCGCCAGTAGCCGACTGGTCAAACAGGTGACCGACTGTCGACGGGGTCACATCGTGAATCGCTGCTAATGATCGGCCGAGAGTCCATGCAACATCCTGGGGGTCATCGTCCGCTCTATCGGGACCATCCTCGAAGGCTCGACCAGCCGGGTAGCCTTCCACAGCCTCGCACGTCAGATATGTCTGATAGTCCGTCGCAAGCGGTCGCGGGGCATGGATTGAGCGTAAGGATCGAAGGAGAGTGAACGTCCGCATCTCCGAGACGATTCGATCGGTCACAGTCAGCGACCGGCGAACGGACGGGAGCGGATGGAACAGAGAAATCGCGATAGCTCTGTCGGGAGTACTCACCACCAAGACGCGTCTCATCTTTCCACTCTCGTCGATGCTGATTGATGAGACGGTGGCTGGATCTACTGAAGATCGCTTCAGAATCGAATGCAGGTTCATCACTGAATCGACCTCCTCCTGTCCGACGACCTCGTCACCACCAGCGGTCGATTTCGACGTGGTTTCCTGAGCGGGCCGCCTCGTAGGCGGCACGTAGTGTGGTGACGACACGAGCGCCATCCCGTACATGGGCAAGCGTGTCTTCGCTATCGTGACCAGCGACCGCGGAGATGAATGCCCTAATCTTGTGATTCGATTCCTGATCGGAGAAATGAGGGACCCGCTCCGTGCCGTCGGTATCGATGAACGTCACCGATTCTTCCTCCCATTCTTTGGCGTGGATATCTACGCCGATAGATTCGTCCCAGACATGGATGTGTTCCCGTGGCCGTGGTGTGTCACCAACGACGTTGAGCGACCCAACGGTTCCATCGGCTAATTCAAGCGTCAGAGAGGCCGCTATGTCGACCTTTGATTCCTCATCCAAATATCGCATCTGTGCCGAGACGGCATGAGGTTCCGAATGGGTGATCCAGGCCACGAGGTCGACCAGATGGCTTCCCGTGTCGAATAGTTGTCCGCCTCCGCTAATCTCTGGGTTCACTCGCCATGTTCCTTCGAACACGGGCAACCAGTCATCGACTATCTCTGCGCTGAATGACGTGATTGCATCCTGTGAGAGCTCTTCTTTAGCAGTTCGAAAGACTGGTTGTGCACGTCGCTGGAATCCGACACGGATAAGCACGTCATGTTCTTCGTCGATTTGAACAATCCGTTTAGCATCAGAAACGGTCGTGCACAGCGGCTTCTCACAGAGGATATCGATTCCAGCCTCGGCAGCGGCCGCTATATGCTCGGTGTGAGACGCCGGAGGTGACGAGATGACGACTGCGTCCAACTCGACGCCAGCAAGCATCTGTTCCACAGCGGAATACTTTGCCTCAGAGGGGACATCGAGTGCGTCGGTGGCCGCATCACGAGCCTGGTCAGATGGATCACAAATCGCAGCCACTCGGGCGGCCTCATGTTTCTGGATGGCGGCACCGTTCCGGCGGCCGATGTAACCTGTGCCAATCAGACCGACCCGGTATTCGGTGGGTGTCTCCTGCATGTTACTGCCCCTCAGAGAGAGCATTCGGAAGCCCGGGTGCAGGCGGCTTACCCCTAGCAACGATGACTTGGCCGTTAATGTAAGACGAGGCTTCGGTGGCTAGGAACTGAGCGATATCCGCGATCTCCTCAACTAGCCCAATCCGCCTATCAGTCTCCTTACGCGATATCTCGTCAGTCTGGACCTCGAAATCACTCGCCAATCCGTCGGTGAGGATGAAATCCGGTGCGATACAGTTGACACGAATCCCTTCTGTAGCAAATTCATTGGCAAGCGATTTTGTCAGGCTAATCACCCCGGATTTGGCCGCTGCATAATCACTGACGTACGGTGCAGCGTCGAGCGCCGCCCGGCTGGACATGTTGATTATCGTTTCCCCGGTCTCAAACATCGCCTCACCGATGATTTTACAGCAATTGTAGGTGCTTGTCAGGTTGTTCTCCATCGCTCTTTCCCAGTCATCCACGGTGATGTCGGTGAATTCGTGTGAGTGACTCACCCCGGCATTGTTCACTAATATATCTGGCGTTCCGAACGCTGCGGTGGTTCGGTCCAACAGCGTCTGAACGTCATCGAGCTCCCTGACGTCCGCGGCGACGCCGATGATCTCTCGGTCAGGACCTGCAAGCGCAGAAACAGTCTTCTCGACTGATGTCTCGGTCCGGCCGTTGACAACGACCCGTGCCCCTGCTTCGAGAAATTGCTCTGCGATTGCCCGGCCGATTCCACGTGTACTCCCGGTGATGAGTGCTACCTGCCCGTCAAAAGAGAATCTGGCGTAAGTCACCAGTGCCCACCTTCCCACTATGATAGTATAATTGTTTCCCCGACCAGTGTCACTGTCTACCTGCTGTTATCAGGCGGGTCAAGCAGACTGTTCGTGCTCCGGGTGAGCGCCGGAAACGTCACGCGCTAAGACTCACCGCCTGAGAACCTGACACAATTGTGAGTAGGTTGGCGATTGCCCGGTTTGGATATAATACCGCGCGACCAGATCAGCCAGTGCCAACAGGGACTCTCCAGAGAGACCAGCTAGGAGGCCGTAAATCAACCCAGCGTTGAACCGATCACCGGCACTTAGGAGCCGTGTCGGAGCAGAAATCTTCGGTGGGGAGATAGTCACCTTGGAGGATGGTGTACACATCACAATCGCCTCTGCATTATGGCCGACGACATGCTCGACCTCGATGGTATCACGAACGGCCGCTGCCGCTGCAAGGAAACTCTCAAACGACGTGTTGCTGACCGCCTTCGCGAGCGCGTCGATTTCGCCCCGGTTCCCAGTGAGCGTTACAGGTACGGTCTGATTGAGTTGAGCGAGGGCATCAACACCGGTTCGAATTGCCGAAGGAGGTAGCATCCTGATGTTCCCCAGATCGATTACGATCTGAGAAGGTGGGTCCGCGAGCTTCTCGAGGAGGGCTGTCTTCATCTCACCCCAGATGGTCGGCATCTGCGGTATCTTGCCCCAGGTCCCGACGCCCATGATATCAGCGCTCCGCATCCGATTCCGAAGAGTGGAGTACCCCGCTCGCTCGATGAGGGTTGACCAGTCAAGACGGAGCTGTGAGTGAGAATCAATCAGAATCAGTTTGTTATCGTCGAACTCCACCGCTTTGGTCTTGGTGGGCTTACCCACAGAGATCAGGTCAGTCGCGCCAGTCAGTGACGAGAAAATCTGTTCGATGGGGCGACCGTAGGTTCCGACCTGAACGACATCGGCCCCGAGAGCTGCTAGCGCATCACCACAGTGGATGGTAAACCCGCCTGGTTGCATCGACTCTGACTCCCACTCGACGGTCAGGGAACTCGCCCGAGACGCGGAATCCGTGATACGCTCTCCGAACGTGTACAGTGATTCCATGCGTTCGTATGATTGGGGCCCGGTTCGAGTATCGACCATGCTGTAGATGGTGTCAATGAATCCATCGAATCCCAACAGGATGTCATGTTCGATCGGTGCGGGGGAGAACTCACCGTTGTCGTGATGGATATCGACGACAGGAGGATGAACGGCGTTCTGAGCCGACTTCATTTGGCTGTGTATATTAGTCAGGACATTTCAATTTGTGGGCCGATATCACAGCATACCCGGAAGGGCGGGTGCTGCGGCCAGACTCGCTCTGTGGCTTGCTAGGCCTCCAGATTCCTCTTCTTCAGTCCCGTTGTGAGAGTCTGAATCCTTCACCCTCAAAATCCCACTGCATATCTGACTGGTGCGACCGATCAGACCATCTGGATCTTGCCGGCAAGCCAGTCGTCAGTAATTTCGGGGATACGTCCGAGCTCTGAGCGGACGACATCGGTCGCCGTCTCTTGATCGATGCTCTCGTCAACCGTGATGAGTGTCTTCCACGGGTCCGTGAGTTTCCGTCCGGTTTGGCTGATGAGGTGGACCTCAGCACTAACGGAAAATTCGCTGTGAAGAGCCTCCGCAACACGACGAGCAGCGAGATTGTACAACATTCCGACGTGGTAAACAGGGTTCTTCCCGCAGTGTCCTTCGATACTCATCGGACTGGTTGGAGTTATCA
>Ga0075134_100733_pt1 | contig 10452 bp, 8 predicted proteins | sample AntRauMetaRauer3_FD_69803 | JGI IMG/M metagenome (GOLD analysis project Ga0075134, IMG submission 69803) | Saline lake microbial communities from Rauer Lake, Antarctica, in enrichment culture - Antartic Rauer Lake 3 Metagenome Rauer3 | ecosystem: Environmental > Aquatic > Non-marine Saline and...
AACACCATAAAAAATGAAACAGCGGCACCATCAGGTGATGATTATCTGACAGTGGGCAACGCTTTCGTTTATAATCCACGTAATGGCGGCGTGAGTATTCACAGCAACAACCAGTAATTTCTTTATAGAAATATTTTTAAACAACAATTGAGAGTTTTAATTATGCGCAATCAAAAAGGTTTTACCCTGATCGAACTGATCATCGTTATTGTAGTTTTGGGGATTTTAGCAGTAACGGCTGCGCCTCAGTTTATTAACTTTTCTAGTGATGCACGCGTTAGCTCACTAAAAGGCATGGAAGGTTCAGTTAAAGGCGCTATGCAGCTTGCATATTCTAAAGCTGCGATCGAAGGAGAGGAGACTGACGCTACAGCGACTGTCTCAGTACAAGGAACAGACGTTAATTTAGTATTTGGTTATCCAGATGCTTCTGCAACTGGCATCGTTAATGTTGTTGATGCAGGGTTTGCTACTGATTTAGACAGTGACTGGGTGTATGAGGTTGTAACTGGTACACCAAGTACGGTAGTAATGGCTCAGTCATCTTCTGTTACCGGGACTGGCACTGACGGTGCTTATGATTCTGGTGACATCGCGACTTCCGAGTGCTATTTAACTTATACAGCTGCGGCAGACGAAAGTACGCCTGCATCTGTAGCTGTAACAAATGACGACGGTTGTTAAAAGTTAATGAAGCCCGCAGAGCTCTCTGCGGGCTTTCAATTTAAGGTCAAGTATGAAGTCCAGAGGCTTCACCCTCATAGAGCTCATCATCATAATGGTGATCATCGGTATTCTTGCCGTATCTGCCAGCCCCATCTTTATCAGTGACTCCGGTACTAAAAGCCAAGCGGTTCGTTTACAAGCTATGAGTATTTTGCGAGCCGTGCAACAGCAGGCTATGCAAGATACGGCAAACACATATGAAGTCATGATAGATGAGAGTATTTTTGGGGTGTCTCCTTACAATGAAAATAACAATCGACAAATAAGTGGTATCGAAGATATTCGCTTTTTACTGTTCCACACGGACGATGAAGGCATAACTAGAAATATTCTAGTTGAACAAGGTGTATTCTCCGCATCCATAGAGATGGATGCTTTAGGTCGACCAACAGTTTTTGCTGTTGAAGAAGAAAAGTCTAAGGTTGGTAAGTGTGATCGAGGTTGTACAATAACGATTACCGAAAACTCAGGCGTAAGCCGAAGCATTAGCATTAATAAAGAGGGCTTTATTGGTGCGCAATAAACAAGAACAAGGCTTTACCCTTATTGAGCTCATTGCGGGTATCGTTGTTATCGCTATTGTGACACTGGTTGTTACGTCAGGACTAGGCCAACTGTTTCGGCAAAGTGTTGATCCCTGGCAACAGGTCAGGGCAACGGAAGTTGGGCAAAGCCTCATGAATGAAATAATGGCCCGCCGTTTCGATGAGAACTCCAATGTCGGGAACCAATATGTACGCTGTTCTGAAGGCTCCGGAAGTTGCACGACACCGGCACCATGTCCCAGTGACGGAAGTTTGCCTAATGCAGAAGAAGCTCAACGAAAACAGTTCGATGATGTAGACGACTACAATGGTTTGAAGCTTAACGGGGCCCAGCTCAGTGGTTCATCACCTAACCTTTATAACGGCTTCGAAGCTTTAGTCTGTGTCACTGAAAAATTTGAAAACGAGTTGAAAAGAATTACAGTCACCGTAACGACACCTCAGGACGAGAGTATCGAGTTCAGCGCCATTAAAGGAAACTGGTGATGGGCGTGCAAAGAGGCTTCACTTTAATAGAGCTCGTCATTGTCATTGTTTTACTGGCAATCGTTGCGGGTTTTAGCTTCCAGTTTGTGGGCATTGGTGCACAAATGTTCAGTACCGGCTCTGAGCGTTTGCAGACTATTGAAAAAAGCCGCTTTGCTATTGAGCGGCTGACCCGGGAAATACGCGGCGCGGTTCCGAATAGTGTCCGTGTGAGTGGTGAGTGTATTGAGTTTGTTCCCGCGAAAGTGGTGGGGACCTACTACGACACACCGATTCGCCCAGACTCATCTAATGAAATGACGTTGGTGACTTTTGCAGGCAGTTCATACGCTACCAATATAGACTGGGGACTCGATGGGACTGAACGTGTTTTTATATACGCTACACGACCTAACTTTATTTACGCAAACAACCCTCAGCGCTATGCAAATATTGAAGGTAATCCATCTTTTAATAGTGTCGAAAGTCTATTGCCTTTGGAACCAAACAGTAAATTCGCTAAAGAGTCTCCGTTAAAAAGAGCCTACATTGGCAGCACCCCAGTGAGTTTTTGTCTAAGTGCAGGGAATCTATTTAGAGTCAGTGGTTATGGATGGACTCAGGGACAAACCGAGTGGACGAGCGGAGACTTGATAGCGACAGGTGTGAGCTCGGACGACCCCTTTGACGTAACCGCTAATAACAAGCAAAGTAATAATATTGTCACCATACAGCTTCAGTTTGGTGAAAATGCAGAAGAACAAGTTTTCTATTATCGCGAGGTGCACATTCCCAATGCGCCATAACAACCCTTTAAACCCTATAAATAGACAACGAGGCAACACCTTGGTTATCGCGGTGTTTGTGATTGTCGTGCTCGGAGGACTGGTTGCGGCGCTGGCAAGCTTGCTGAGAACATCTTCTGAGAGCGTAGTCATCGAAGTGCTCGGTGCGCGCAGTTATTTAGCTGCGCAGTCAGGTTTGGAACAAGCGATGATGGAGGTTTATCCTTTAGATACTGATCCAGATACCAGCTGCGGTGTTGATGGCACAGAATATAGCTTTGCAGGGAATCAGGGCCTGGAACAGTGTAGCGCCACTATTAGTTGTGACAATGAGAATTATACTGACGAATCTAATACTATATACACCCATCTTGTTGTCACCGCAGATGGTATGTGCACAGCAGGTTCACAACAAGCGTCACGTCAATTGCAAATTGAGACGAGGATTGAGAATTAAATTATGTTGAAGCAAATACTCTTCTCTATTTTCTTTGCCTTGACGTTATTTTCTGCCGACGTGAATGCTAAGACCTATCAGTTACCAGATGATGACCTACCAAACTGTGAGAAAAACGGGAATAACTACACCTGCTCTGGCAACTTCAAAGCGGATGAGAGTGTTACTTTTAGTGGCATTATTGACAGTGATGGGCATATTACTTTTGAAGAAAGCAGTGAAATAACAGGCAACCTAACGGCAGGTGGAAAGGTTACCATCGATGAAGACTCACAGCTCACTGGAAATATAGTAGCCGGTAAAAAAGTAAGCATTGATGAAAATGTAACAATAGACGGAAATATTAATGCTGACGCGAAAGTTGAGCTCGATGAAGACAGTGTTGTTACAGGGTATGTGAACGCACCAGATGTTTCTGGTGAAGGAAATGTTCAAGGGGACACCTGTGATATAAACGACAACATAGGCCCTTGCTCTGGCTCCCCGGGGACTCCCACAATAGAGCCGATAGGTTATTGGTATTTTGATGAATTGAACTGGACTGGTAGTACTGGCGAAGTCATCGATCAATCAGGTAATAACTATAATGGTCAGGCGCTGCGTAATGCATCAACTTCTGGGTTCGCATCCGCTATCGATGCTGATCTTGGCACCTGCCGTTATGGCAAGTTTAGTGGTGACAACGTTGTTCAAGTGCCAAACGCGACAGACATAAGTCAAGCTGACTCAATATCCATAGCTTTTTGGTTTAAAGGTGATGCGAACTTACAGAATCAAAATGAAAGTTATCAGACACTGCTAATGGTTGGCGATGGACCGACGGAATCTTCTACTGGGCGCTTCGAAGTTTATCGACAAGACTCGTCAGACGGAGGTGGCATCTATTTCGAAATTCGTTTAGGGAATAACACTATTGTTAATGTCGAAGCAGGAAACCAGTTAGAGGGCGGTATGCAATTGCTGGATGATACTTGGCATCATTTGGCGGCAACTTACAGTAGGGATGACAGAAGACTCCAGATTTTTATCGATGGTAACCTGATTGAACAACGTTCATTTAATGGGAATCGTAATTTAAATAGTGTTAGTAGCAATTTATTTATAGGTGGGCAATCAACCGCATCTAACAGTTTTTACGGCGAGTTAGATGAGGTGTTTATCAGTGATGAAGTCATGTCGACTGATGATGTCTTGACCTTAATGTTGACTACACGGCCATGTGCGAACACCCGCCCTCAGTGTTCTGCAGTATGGCCTCAGGGGTTTAGCCCGGCCAATAACGTACCGTTGCCTTTTGATTTACTAGACAGGGCTTTGAACTCTCAATTGCCGGGAACGCTACAGCCTATAGATTATTTGCGAGTCGGTGATTTTAGTGATGTTGGCGCAAACTACTCAACAAACGGGCAGACATCGCGTGTTTATATTGATGGTGATTTAACCATACAGTCCGGTCGTCGAATTAATACCGGTGGCAGTGCAAATGAACTGATTCTGGTTGTCACGGGTGACTTATATTTAGAAAAAGACGTAGAAATTAACGGCTATATTTATGTTCAGGGTAATTTGTATTTTGAGCAGAGTATTTTTCCCTGGAATAGAAGTGAAGTTAGCGGCGCACTGAGTTTGGCAGGCCAGGCTAGTAGCTTTGGTTTCCCCGGCTTTCTTGCTCCCACAATAGCGTATGGCGCTCCCAACGAACCTCTGGATGGCGGGAACTTTTGTGAAGCTGGTGGTACAGAGCCACCGGTTGTGGTGCCTGATCATTATCGGTTGTCCTATACAAGCCCTGCATTAACCTGTGAAGCTACTGAAGTGACTATAGAAGCCTGTGCAGACGCGTCATGCTCAAGCTATTCACCTGTAAGCAGCACGGTCTATCTTTCTGAAGGTGCGGGTCAGTGGAGTCAGAACCCTGCTGTAGTAGCACCTGCGGCAAGTGTTGGGTTAAGCCAATTAGAAGCGGGAGACTACACGTTAGCCGTTGATTATATTCAGACAACACCGGGTGCGCTGAATCCGACGCAGTGTTACGTAAATGGCAGTTTAGCTTCCGATTGTGAGATAACTTTTAATGATACGGGGCTGAAGTTTGGAGCGATTCCAAATCAGGTCTCTGGCGTGTCATTCTCCAGTACGCTTTCCGTTGTTCGACTTAATGATGAAACTAAGGCCTGTGAAGTCGTGGCCGAACAGGTAAATGAAGTCGATATGGGAATGTATTGCGTAAATCCAGGCAGCTGTAGCGACTTTACTCAGTTTCCTTATGCACAAATGACAGTTGATAACACTCAAATCGACGAACTAGAAGAGAGTGGCAGTGGTGTTGTTGAAGGATGGACAGCTGTTGTAACAGACTTTGTTGATGGAGAGGACCTGTTTACGGTTCAATACGGTGATGCTGGCCAGGTGAAGTTACACGCAAAAGCTCAACTGCCTAATGGTAAAGTGATTGAAGGTGTATCGAACGATTTTGTCTATAAGCCTGCTGAAATCTCGCTACAAACCGTGAGTAATTATAGTGGTGACATTCTGGCGAAGGCGGGCGAGGCGTTCTCGATGACACTGCAAGCGGTTAATGCGGATGGCGAGGTAACGCCCAATTTTGGCCGTGAAACTCCACAGGAAACGTTGAATATAGCGAGTGTCGCAGACGCAGTTTTGCCGTCAGAGAATGATGGTAATATAGAGAATGCAGGCAACTTCATAGCGCAGGATATCGGATCGATTCGCTTTGATAATACGACAGTGGCGTACACTGAAGTCGGCAACGCTAGAGTTACTGCTCAAATTGCGGACCAAGATTACCTTGGCACCGGAACGGCTGCGACTGATCATAACATTGGTCGCTTCATTCCTTTCGCGTTTGAGCCGCTTACAGCTGAATTTACCGGCACTTGCACAGATTTTTATTACATGGGGCAACCGCAGTTGATTGAACTGTCAGCAAGAGCGGTTAATGCTGGCGGCGCAGTAACGGCAAATTATGATGGCTCGCTCGCGAAGGCCATACCTCTGTTTTATGCCTATGATGGCCAGAGTGGTCTGGCAGAGCCGTTATCTGGCCATTCAGTATCTGAAAACCCAGCAAATGACTGGCAATGGAACAATGGCGTTGGACAGTTTATAGGGTCTGCTAGTGTGACTGTTTCGCGATCTCTATCGCAGCAACCCAGCGGGCCGTATGAAAGCTACACGTTGGGATGGCAACTCGATGATCAAGAAAATGGTAACTTCTATTCGATACTTGAAAATAGTGAGCTACCTGCAGTGAACGGCGCGGCCAGGTTAGACAGCTCCTCACTATATTATGGTCGTGTTAACCTGCAAGACACATACGCAGCAATGGGCGATGTTATGCCAGTTGCCGGAGCTGTTGAATACTGGGAGGGCGAAAGCTTTGTTACAAATGAAAAGGATGCTTGCTCGACATTTTCTCGCGCAGACATTCAATTGCGCGACGACCTAACGGCCGGACCGTACCCGGAGTTAGAAACAACGCCGGCCGAACTTAGCGTCAGGGATGGGTTACTGAATCCCTCAGACGTTGATATTAACGAGTTATTCCGTTGGGTATCGGAGCAGGAAAGTGAGCCCTACTCGTTTCTTCTTGAGGCTCAAGTGCCTGCATATTTACAGTATGACTGGTCAGGAGATGGCAACTTCGATGAAAACCCGCAAGCCGAAGGCACATTCGGTATTTATCGGGGCCGCGATCGCCAAATTTACTGGCGTGAAGTAGGCTGGTAGAGTCATTTATGATGAATAATCGACAATTCGATGACAATGCCTCTTGCTCTTTTGTTGACAAGCAAATAGCATAAAGCAGAGTTTAAACGAAAAATGCGCGACGTTGACGAACGTTCAATATTATTACAATAACTATAGCGCGATTACAGCTTTGGCTTTTACGCCGCTTTGTTATTTTTTCAAGCTTGGAATGGGAACATGATGCGATTGGCTCGACTGGCCCTAGTAATGGCCTCTACATTGACATTCGCCTCGACGGCTCTTGCTCAGCAGGAGATGACTGTCGAAGAAATTGCTAACCAAATTTCGACTCTAGAGAGCGACTTTGAAAACTTTTCTGGCACCGTTAATACGCTTCAACAAGAAGAGCGTGAGCTGCGTGAAAAGCTACAAAACTTGCGTGAACGCAATAGCGAGCTGGAGTCAAAGCGCGAATCGGCTTTAGCGGAAATGAATGACCGCTATCAGCGTTTGGTAGAAGACCCCACAATTGATATTGCTGGCGCTCAGGAAGCATACAAGCAAGCGGTCATGGCTCACCAGCAAAATAAAGCGGACATTAAGCAGCAGGTTAGCCTGGTGAATGAAAAGGCGCGTGAAGTTGAAGAAGCGCGTGTTAGTAAGCACAGCCTAATTAATGAAATTGAAACCTTAAAAGAGCAGCGTAACTTAGCTCGGGTCGATCGGTTAGAGAACGAGTTTAACCGCACGGGTGAACTGGAAGTGAGCCAGTCTATTAGCTGTGATCGTCAGGAAACTTTAGCGCAGTGTGAGAACCGCGGTAAATTGATGGCTAAGCAAAAAGCCTCCAAACAATACCTCAATACAATTTTAGAGGGTTTAAGTGAATCGTCTCTGGCACGTGAAAATATTGAAAAAGCGAGCCCGAACGTTCAAATCTTAGGTTCAAAAACAGTTAGCAATGGCTTCAGTGGTGCTGGTAATTATGGCGTCAAACTTGCTGTGGAACTGAGAGGGCAGCTGCCGCAAAGTCAGGCATGTACTTTGCTGAATGTTGATATGCGTTACTGTGCGTCGGAGCAACGGCCGGGGGAGCTGCAAGCGGGTGATGAGGAAACGGTTGATAGCTCCGTCATGCACCCGTTAACCATACGCTCGAACGTGTATGATGATGAAGTTGTTATCGATGGCGTAAGTTATGGCTCAACACCTTTAGAAGTGATGCTGCCAGGTGGTGAACATCAAATTGAAGTTCTTAAGTATGGATACTCTGCTTATGCAGAGAAAATAGTATTAAAAGACGCAACTTCTATCCGGGCTGATTTAGAGAAATCTGAGTATTCTTTTACTCGTGGCGAGAAAATTCAGGACATTCTATTTCGTGATGTCCGTGGCCCGGAATTAGTCGTTGTTCCTGCTGGAAAATTTAAAATGGGTGATTTAGTGGGCAATGGTTTGCCTAATGAACGCCCTGCAGAAACACGTGAAATTCCAACTGCTTTGGGTATTTCAGATACTGAAATAACCGTTGAGCAATTCAGCAACTTTGTTAAAGATACAGCGTACGTCACTGATGCCGAAAAACGAGGCACATGTGCAAGCCTTAGTAATGGCCGTCCTCAGTTTAACGACAATCTAAGCTGGAAAAATCCGGGCTTTAAGCAATTAGAGAGCTCTCCGGTTGTTTGTGTTAGTTATAATGACGCTAAAGCATACGCTGACTGGTTAACTCAAAAGAGCGGTTTTAAATACAGCATTCCAACAGAAGCCGAGTGGGAATACGCTGCGCGCGCTGGCTCTGAAACCGATTTCTGGTGGGGAAATGATGTCGGTTATGGTAAAGCAAACTGCCGTAACTGCGGTACAGATTGGTCAAACACACGTCCGGCTCCGGTCGCTAGCTTCCATCGTAACCCTTGGGGATTGTACGATACAGTCGGTAATGTCTGGGAGTGGACTGAAACCGATAACGGTGTGGTAGTGAAGGGCGGCGCCTGGAACTTTACGCCAAGTTTGGCAAGAGTTTCTACAAAAATGGAACTTCCGTCAGATTTTAACTCCAACTACATTGGATTCCGTGTTGTAAGAGCTCAGTAATTACTTACTGAGCTCTTTGCTGTCACTCTGTTAGCTTATAAGTAGGGATATACCGCTTCATGTTTAAAAAAATTCGCGGCCTTTTTTCAAACGATCTTTCAATTGACCTTGGAACAGCGAATACGCTTATCTACGTCAAAGACGAAGGTATTGTGCTGAACGAGCCGTCTGTTGTTGCCATTCGTCAGGAACGTTCTGGTGGGCCAAAATCGATTGCCGCCGTTGGTGCAGCAGCAAAGCAAATGCTGGGTCGTACGCCAGGGAACATTCGTGCTATCCGTCCTATGAAAGACGGCGTCATCGCAGACTTCTATGTGTGCGAGAAAATGCTGCAGTTTTTCATTAAGCAGGTGCACGACAGCCATTACTTCCGCCCAAGCCCGCGAGTTTTAGTTTGTGTCCCTTGTGGCTCAACTCAGGTTGAGCGTCGCGCCATTCGTGAATCAGCACTGGGTGCCGGAGCACGCGAGGTTTACCTGATTGACGAGCCTATGGCTGCGGCGATAGGTGCTGGCTTACCAGTTTCAGAAGCTACGGGCTCAATGGTTGTAGATATTGGTGGCGGTACAACAGAAGTTGCCATCATTTCATTAAATGGTGTGGTCTACTCGTCATCGGTACGTATTGGTGGTGACAAATTTGATGAAGCAATTATCAATTATGTTCGCCGTAACTTTGGCGCGTTAATTGGTGATGCGACAGCAGAGCGTATTAAACATTCAATTGGATCAGCCTTCCCGGGTGAAGAGTTGAAGGAAATTGAAGTACGTGGGCGTAACCTGGCTGAAGGGGTTCCGCGCTCATTTACGTTAAACAGCAATGAAATACTGGAAGCTCTGCAAGAGCCGTTAATGGGTATTGTCAGTGCCGTCATGGTTGCACTGGAACAGTCGCCACCGGAGTTGGCATCAGATATTTCAGAGCGCGGTATGGTTCTGACAGGTGGTGGTGCCTTACTGAAAGACCTTGATCGCCTGTTGGTTGAAGAAACCGGTATTCCGGTCATTATTGCTGATGATCCGCTCACCTGCGTTGCACGAGGTGGCGGTAAAGCCTTAGAGATGATTGATATGCATGGTGGTGATTTATTCAGTTATGAGTAATTCATGAAAACTCTGTTTGCCCGAGGTCCATCCTTACTCTCCAGGCTAGTGCTCGCACTAGCCTGTTCGTTTCTACTGATTTTTATTGATCATCGCTTGCAAGCGATGAAGCCTGTCCGTCTATTTCTCAATTCGCTAGTGGCTCCGGTGCAGTATCTGGCTATTTTGCCTGAGCAGATATTGGACGGCTTGTCTGAATCGGTAAAAACGACCTCTCAGCTCAGCGAAGAGAACAAACGCCTGAAACAGGCGATTCTTGAATTACAGGGTGAACAACAGCAGCTTCGCTTTCTTCAAAATGAAAATAAACGGCTGCGAGAATTGCTGGGGTCCGATGCACGCGACTCCGCTCGTCGTATGGTAGCTGAAGTTATTGCGGTTGCATCAGAGCCGTTTTCACAACAGCTGGTCATCAATAAGGGTACCCTGAGTGGCGTCTATGAAGGACAACCTGTGCTCGACAGCAATGGTATTATTGGCCAGGTGCAGGATGTCGGCGGAAATACCGCCCGTGTTTTATTGTTGTCTGACCAAAGCCACGCCATCTCTTTGCGCTCAGAGCG
>Ga0075134_100735_pt1 | contig 10451 bp, 4 predicted proteins | sample AntRauMetaRauer3_FD_69803 | JGI IMG/M metagenome (GOLD analysis project Ga0075134, IMG submission 69803) | Saline lake microbial communities from Rauer Lake, Antarctica, in enrichment culture - Antartic Rauer Lake 3 Metagenome Rauer3 | ecosystem: Environmental > Aquatic > Non-marine Saline and...
CCAAGCTGGGTAAAGCCTAAGTTTCCGCCTTCTCCAATAATTTTAGCGTTTAGATCCCGGCCATTTACGCGTAATGCATCGTTAGCGCGGTCGCCAACATCACTGTCGGTTTCAGCTTTGCCTTTAACATAAGTACCAATACCGCCGTTCCAAATAAGATCAACTTCCATCGTCAGACAGGCTTTAATCAACTCATTAGGCGTCATTGATTTTTTCTGGATACCCAGCATTTTCTTAATTTCAGGCGTTAACTCAATTGCTTTAGCGCTTCTTGAGAATATGCCACCACCTTTTGAAATTAAATCGCGATTATAGTCATCCCAGCTTGAGCGTGGCATTTTAAACAAGCGATCACGCTCTTCCCATGACTTCGCTGCGTTCGGCTCTGGGTCAATAAAAACGTGTAAATGGTTAAACGCTGCCTGCAAGCGGGTATGTTTAGATAGCAGCATGCCATTACCAAACACATCCCCGCCCATATCGCCTATAGCGACACAGGTAAAATCGGTTGTTTGACAATCGATATCCATTTCCCGGAAGTGACGTTTTACGGATTCCCAGGCGCCGCGAGCGGTGATACCCATTTTCTTGTGGTCATAGCCAACGGAACCGCCTGACGCAAAAGCATCACCGAGCCAAAAGTTGTACTCTGCAGAAATGCCGTTAGCAATGTCAGAGAAAGTAGCGGTGCCTTTATCAGCAGCAACCACTAAATAAGAGTCATCTTCGTCGTGACGAACCACATCTTTAGGTGGAACAATCTCACCTTCAACAATGTTATCTGTGATATCCAGCAGCGCACGGATAAAAGTTTTGTAGCACTCTTTGCCTTCGATCATCATGCCTTCACGGTCTTCGGGTAGCGCTTTGCAAATAAAGCCACCTTTAGCACCAACAGGAACAATAACGGTATTTTTAACCTGCTGCGCTTTGACCAACCCAAGCACTTCAGTACGGAAGTCTTCCCGACGGTCAGACCAACGCAAACCACCACGCGCTACTTTTCCACCACGAAGGTGCACACCTTCAACTCTCGGAGAGTAAACAAAGATCTCGAACTTAGGCAAAGGCAGTGGCATTTCCGGAACTAGTTCAGGTAAGAACTTAACCGAAATATAAGGTTTATCGTTACCTTGCTCATCCTCCTGGAAGAAGTTAGTGCGTAAAGCGGCATCAATGAGTTCAACGTAGCGACGAATAATACGGTCGTCATCAAGGTTTGCTACGTTATCCAGTTCAGTATTGATACGAGTATGAAGCGCTTCGATTTTCTTATCTGCACCTTTTGTGCCCGGCTCAAACTTGCTATAGAACATTTTCACTACTAGCTTGGCCAGCAGAGGGTACTTGCTAAAGGTACTCTCTATGTAGCTCTGACTGAATGTCGTTCCAATTTGGCGCATATATTTGGCAAACATGCGCAAAATAGTTGCCTGGCGACCATTCATGCCGGCACCGAGTACCAGACGGTTGAATCCGTCATCTTCTAACTTACCATTCCAGACTAGCGCAAACGCTTCCTGGAAAGTTTCGCGACTTTCTTCAAGGTTCAGTGAACCCGCGGTATGCAACATATGAAAATCCAGAACCCAGTAAACATCGCCGTCGGCTGTTTTTATCTGGTACGGGCTCTCACCAATGACGCGCAGACCAAAGTTTTCTAGCATTGGCAAAACATCTGACAAGTGAATTGGTTCATCTTTATGGAACAACTTCAGGTGCAAATGCTTGCTATCGTCTTTTTCTTCCTGAGCACGGTATAAAACCATACCCAATTTATGTTCATCATTTAATGACTCAAGTTGCTTAATGTCCGATATAGCAACCGAAGGTAGTACGTCCTCTTTATAGGCACGAGGGAACGCAGTAGCGTAACGTTTGTTTAAACGCGTTGCGTTAGCTTCCCCAAATGTCGACTGCAAAATACGTTCGAAGTTATCTTCCCATGTACGGGCCGCTTCAATTAAATTCTGTTCTAATTCTTTCACGTTCACATCCTGATGGTCTTTGCTCAAACGCACTGTGTAATGTGTTCTCGCTAATGAAGACTCAGAGAAGTAAGTGGTAAAATCCACGTCATACTCTGTCTTTAATGTACGGGCTAAGACGCTTTGAGTTCTCTGGCGTAACAGCGTGTTGTAGCGCTCTTTTGGTACGTAAACCATGCAGGACATAAAGCGGCCGAAGATATCACGACGCAGAAAAGCGCGGGTCATGTCACGCTCTTGCATTTGCAAGACGCCCAGGCCAACAGTCAGCAAGTCATCTTCTTCAGCCTGAACAATTTCATCTCGCGGATACGTTTCTAAAATGTTCAATAAAGCTTTTGCGGCGTGGGACTGTGGAGCAAAGCCTGACATCTCTAACACACGGGAAATTTTCTCGCTGACAAGTGGAATATCCCGTGCACTGTTATTATAAAAGTTTGCCGAGTAAAGCCCAATAAAGCGATCTTCGCCAACCACTTCGCCCTGCTCGTTAAATCGCTTAACGCCAATATAGTCAGAGTATGCCGGGCGGTGCACCCGTGATTTAGAGTTCGTTTTAGTTAATAACAACAAACGATCATTCTGGGTAATTTCACGAGCGTCTTCCGGCAAGCTTGAGACCAGACGGCCTTTATCACTGACTGAGTTTTTCATCAGTCCCAAACTTGAGTCTTTTACCTGCTTGAGTTCGTAATCACCTTTCACTGGGGTTAACTCGTACGAACGATAGCCCGTTAACGTAAAGTTATCGTTAGCCAACCATTGTAAGAAACGCTGAATTTCCTTTTTCTCTTTCTTTGAACCTGGATAAAAGTCATTATCCAACTGTTCTGAGACTGACTGCAGGCGGCTACGCATTGACTGCCAGTCTTGCACAGCAAGACTGATTTCTTCCATGACAGAAACCAGTTCACTTTTTAAAGTCTTAATTTCTTTCTGGCTTGTCTGACGGTCGATTTCAATCAAAAATACCGTATCTACATAGTTGTCATCGCTACGGGTGCCTGGCTTTTGCAACTCTGTGACCTGGCCTTTAGCATCGCGCTTATGGCTTAAAGGCATGTGCAACAACAAGTGGGAGGTTATTCCCAGGCGGGCCAAAGCCATACGCACCGAGTCAACCATAAAGGGCATATCACTCTGAATGATTTCAATGATGGTGTGCGGCGACTCCCAACCGTCCGTTGGAACTTCCGGATTGTAAACTTTAATCAGTGCTTTATCGCCGGACTTATATTCATTAAAGCTGTGCCACAGCCCTAAAACCGCACCATACATATCACTGTCGTGGCGGTTAGTTAGGTCATCACTGGCAATATTACGATATAGGCGCTTGGCAAAATCTGCTACTAAGTGCGACTGAGAGGAAGGAACTTTCTTATTTATCAATTCAACGACTTTTTCCAGTAAAACCGGAGATTGACTATCGACCAACGACATAATTACAGAGTCCTTGAGGTTGTTGGTGAAACGTCGTAGGCAAGCCCAAATGCGGCCCACGGCCAGAGAATATATGATTGATGTTATTGTCGGACATTTACGCGGGGGTTTCAACGCTTATTCTTGCTAAAAACAGGTGTTTAGACCAGATATAACGTAGGAAAAAATATAAGTATTTAGTTTAACTGAATGGACTCTATGTCAGGCGCTTTAAACCTACAAACTTTTGTTGCTCGTCAACCTGTAAAAGGAAGCGTCCGTGTATTCCCTGTGAGTCAATAAAAGGAATTAAACGACCCGCGGGAAGTGCAACCCGCGTGCCGTTAACCGTTGTAACAACGACTTGTTGATAACCTTTACTGTAATAAACGTCACAGAACTCCTGATAACTCATTCCCAGGTTAAAAACATATTCAATGATCACCGTCGCGTTATACCTTTAGATAATTATTCACTTAGACAACTTTCTATCTTTTCAAACAAATCACTCGCCAAGTTTGGCAGTTTTCGTAGTGTCTCAAGCTCTTTACGCATAAGTTGCTGTCGGCTACTGTCATAACGTCGCCAGCTAACGAAAGCGGAAAGCAAACGCGAAGCAACCTGAGGATTACTGGTATTTAATTGCTGAATGACTGAGCCAATTAACTCGTACCCTGCTCCATCATCTCTATGAAATTGCGGCTGGTTTTGCGTAAACGCTGCTAATAAAGAATATATACGGTTAGGATTTTTCAGTGAAAAGTCCGGATGCGACATTAAACTTTTAACTCGTTCAACCGTTTGTTCACTATTAGCAAGTGCCTGGGTGCTAAACCATTTATCCATAACCAGTTTTTCACCACACCATTGTTCTTCAAACTGATTTAACAAAGGTTCCGCAACGGCGTTATTCGCCCAAACGGCTGCTTGTAACGCACCAAGCTGGTCGGTCAGATTATCAGCATGGTTAAATTGTTGCTTTAAGCGATTAGAAGTTTTGTCACCAAGTTCAGCTAAGTAACTCAAGCAAACCTGCTTCAATTGACGCTTAGCAATATCCTCGCCATTTAACTGGTAAGCTTTTTCAGAGACACAAACATCCAGAAGTTCTTTGAAGTCATCCTCTAATGCTTCGGCCAACTGCAGTTTTAGCGACTTCAACTGAGCATTAATGGCTTCAACCGGAATGGTTTTATAACCATCAGCGATGGTTGATGCCGTTGGCAGAGTTAAAGCAAGAGCTTTTAAAGCCGGATCAGTATTTGCCTGAAGTAAGTTTCTGCACGCCTGAATGGTTTCTTCGGACAGTTCGGCGCTGCTATGAGTAGCAATGCCCTTTTCGACAATACGCGTAAACAGCGACTGGGCAGCATCCCAGCGGCTAAAGTCGTCTTCGCTATGAGCAAGTAATACTCTAAGCTCGTCATCGGTTAACGACCGTTTTACTTTTACCGGAGCCGAAAAGTTGTCAAACAAGGACAAAATCGGTTTCTCTGCAACATTGTCAAAAGCAAAAGTTGCTTCGGCGCCTTTCAAATGCAAGACGTCATCATCACTTAATGACAAACGTTGACCTTGTTCGCTATAAGCAGACCATTTAACGGGAATATGGAACGGGGCCTTTTCTTCTTGGCCGGGAGTTGAAGCTGTTGACTGCTTTAATACCAACGTAAGACGTTTTTCGTTTTCGTCGTACACTTCCTCAACTGTCACAACCGGTGTACCAGCCTGCGAGTACCAGTTACGAAAAGTGGTGAAATCTTTACCGTTAGCATCTTCCATGGCTTTGACAAAGTCTTCACAGGTAACTGCGTTGCCATCATGACGCTCAAAATAAAGCTTCATGCCCTTTTGGAAAGCTGCTTCGCCAAGCAGAGTGTGGATCATACGAATGACTTCAGCGCCCTTATTATAAACCGTGACGGTATAGAAGTTGTTCATTTGAACCACTTTATCCGGTCTGATTGGGTGCGCCATTGGACCTGAATCTTCAGCAAATTGGAGGCTACGAATAACTCGAACATCCTGAATTCGGTTAACTGCGCGAGAGCCTAAATCTGAACTAAACTCCTGATCACGAAATACCGTTAAGCCTTCTTTTAAGCTCAGTTGAAACCAGTCACGACAAGTAACTCGATTGCCGGTCCAGTTATGAAAATATTCGTGCCCTATAACTGACTCTACATTAAGAAAATCCTGATCAGTTGCAGTTTTCGGGTTCGCTAAGACATATTTTGCGTTAAAAACATTCAGGCCTTTATTTTCCATAGCGCCCATGTTGAAGAAGTCGACGGCTACGACCATGTAGATATCAAGATCGTAAACCAAGTCAAAACGCTCTTCATCCCACTTCATCGCATTTTTAAGCGACAACATGGCGTGATCTGCGCGATCAAGATTGCCTTTATCGACAAAGAGTTCTAAATCAACGGTTCGTCCTTCCCGGGTGGTAAACTCATCACGCAACACATCGAAGTTACCGGCAACCAGTGCGAACAAGTAACAGGGTTTAGGAAAAGGATCTTGCCAGGTAGCCAAGTGCTTACCGTTTTCAAGCTCAAGATGTTTTATCCGATTACCATTTGATAGTAAATACGGGAAATCGCTCTTATCAGCAATAACAGTCGTGGTGAATTTAGCTAAAACATCCGGGCGGTCAAGGTAGAATGTTATTCTTCTAAAACCTTCCGCCTCACATTGTGTGCAGAACGTATTTTCTGCCAGATATAAACCTTCAAGAGCCTCATTAGCCGTCGGGTTAACACTGTTCTCAATTTCTAAAGTAAAAGAGTTGAGAGGCGTTCTGAGTGTTAAGCTTTGCTCGTCTTGCTGGTATAAGTCATCAGCAACCTCTTCTCCGTTAATTTTAATACCCAGCAGAGTTAACTGTTCTCCATCAAGTACCAAAGGCTTTTCATGTTCGCCTTGTCGTACAACTTTTAAGACGCTCTTTACCCGAGTTTCAGTCGGATGAAGATCAAACGTTAAATCGACATCCGTTATTGTGAATTCAGGTTCTTGATAATCTTTACGATATTTAGCCTTTGGTAATTGTGTCATAGCTTCCTTCTGTATTGGTTAAGCTTTAGCGGTCTCTTCTTTAGGGTTTAGATACAGTATCGTCCAACCCGTGTAAGCAAATACAATGGCAATAAGCGGTGTCAAATAGTTAAAGAACGCATAAATACCGTATTCAAACGGACTCACCGCAAGTACTGAGAACATATAAGCACCACAGGTATTCCATGGGATAAGAGCCGAGGTAATTGTACCGCTGTCTTCCAGTGTCCGGGACAGAACGCGAGGGTCCAAATTACGGCGTTCATATTCTTCTTTAAACATACGTCCTGGCAAAACAATAGCCATATATTGATCAGCAGTTAATACGTTCGCCCCAAAGCAAGTAAAAATGGTGCCTGTAATTAGCGAGCCAACACTTTTAGCCGATTTCAGCATGCCCCGGATAAAGCGCTCTAACAGGCCGACTTTTTCCATGATAGCGCCAAAAGTCATAGCACTCAGGATAAGCCAAACCGTATTCAGCATTGACACCATTCCGCCGCCACTTAGCAGGGAGTCTAAATTGGCACTGCCGGTGCTAACTGATACTCCGTCAGATAATGCTAACCAAACAACTTTAAGGGCAGGTACCCAACCTTCTTCTCCGGCAATTAAACTGATCATTTCAGGCTGAAAAATAAGTGCCCAGGCACCACCCAGTAATGCACCAAAAAATACCGTTGGTAATGCTGGTTTGCGGGTTGCGGCCAAATAAAGCAATACAGCTAATGGCACTAGCATCGCCCAACCAATATTAAAGGTGTCCTGCAACTGCTCTTGCATTAGCTCAAGCCGTTGCAAACTCACGTTGGTATCAGCATTAAGACCAAGAATTAAAAACAGCACGACTGAAATAACAAACGCCGGTCCTGCGGTGTAGCCCATATAACGAATGTGGGCGAACAGTTCCGTCCCCGAAACAGCTGGGGCCAGATTTGTGGTATCAGATAATGGCGACATTTTATCGCCAAAATAAGCCCCTGAAACAATAGCGCCTGCTGCAATACCAGGTTCTAACCCCATTCCGGACGCAACGCCCATTAAAGCCACACCAATAGTCGCAGCAGTAGTCCAGGAGCTACCGATAGACAAAGCTACAACGCCACAGATAATACAGCTAGCTGCATAGAATAAACTCGGGTTTAGTAACTCAAGGCCGAAATAAATGAGTGTAGGAACGGTACCTGATAAGAGCCAGGTGCCAATCAATGAGCCAACCGCAAGAATGATAAGCATCGCACCCAGGGCAACGGAGATACCCTCTGTAATGCCCTCTTCAATTTGCTGCCAGCTAAAACCATTTCTGAAGCCGATAATAACGGCTATGCCTGCAGCAATTAAAAGTGCTATCTGGTTCGGTCCATAAGAAGAGTCTTCGCCAAACAAATAAACTGACGAAGACAACATAGCGATTAGCGCAAATAATGGGATCAGCGCTTGTAATAAACTGGGTGCTTTTGTTTTATGACTCATTAATTATTCAACCTAAAGTTTTATAAAGCCGATCAGCTGTAAAAAAATAATAATGATAGCGACTGGAGAAATGTATTTAACACAAAGTAACCAGACATCGAAAATGCCTTTTTTGGTATCCAGTTCGTCTTTTGTAAACTCAGAACGCATCACCCAACCTGCTAATACCGCCAACAGTAAACCGCCTAATGGTAGTAACAAGCTCGATGTTAAAACATCTATGATATCAAAGAGTGAATTAATTGGCTTACCAAACCATTCACCACTTAACTGCGCCCATCCAGACCCCGCAAAGGAATGAATCGTTAATTGCCCAAGAAGCCACAATACTCCGGCCGAGACGATTGTTGCCGGCCAGCGACTTAAGGAAAACTTTTCAGCAACAAAAGCTACCGACGACTCAATCATTGCAATGGCTGACGTAAATGCTGCAATAACCAGCATGATAAAAAATACCGTCCCAACAAAACCACCAGCTGGCATCTCACTAAACGCTAAAGGCAAAGTGGTGAAAATAAGCCCAGGGCCTTCACTAGGGGTTAAATCATAACCAAAAACCAACGGAAATATGGCCAGGCCAGCAAGCAACGCTACAAAAGTATCTATGACAGCAATCCACAGGCTGGTTTGCACAATTGAGGTTTCACGTGGAAGGTAGGCACCATACATAATGACAACGCCAGAGGCCAGACCTAAAGTAAAGAATGAATGGCCTAGTGCTATCATGACACCATTAACACTGAGCTTGCTAAAGTCCGGCTCAAACATAAAGCCTACTGCAGCGGAGAAATCGCCAATACTCCCGGAGTAGACAGCAATTACCAACAGCAAAACAATCATGCAGGGCAATAAGAATCTAACCGACCTTTCAAGGCCATTTTTCACACCATTACCAACAACCAAAACCGTGGCTATGATAACCAGGCTGTGCCAAAGCATTAGCTCACCAGGAGATGCCAATAACCCTTCAAAGGTCTTCCCTATCTCTTCAGCTGAAGCCTGGGTAAATACACCTTGTCCTGCTTTGAATACGTAAGCTAATGCCCAGCCTGCTATTACGGTGTAGAAACTCAGAACTAAGTAGCCGGTAAGCATGCCCAGCCATCCGGCCGATTGCCAGGCGGAGTGCTTACCGGATTCTAACGCAACTGACTTTGCGGCGTATCCTGGCGAATGGCGCCCTCGCCGTCCTATAATGACTTCAGCCATCATAATGGGTATGCCAATAGCCAAAATACAAAGCAGATAGACAAGGACAAAAGCACCGCCCCCGTTTTCGCCCATTACATAAGGAAACTTCCAAATGTTACCTAAGCCAACAGCAGCGGCAGAAGAAGCCAATATAAAACTTAGCCGGCTTGACCACCGGCTCGAAATAGCTTGATTATTTGTTGTCATTATTATTAATCGTTTGTGTTTATTAACGCGCTATATGACCACAAAAACAGGGTCTATGACAAGTTCACAAAAAAATACCGCCGTAAAGGCGGTACTTTAATAATTACACTCTTAATTCGAAGCAAGTTGCTTATCATCAATAAAATCGAATGCAACCAGAGCAGCCTGGTCAAGGTAAGGATCAACCTCAACAAAGTCTTCCGGCGCTTCTTCGATATCTTCAACAGGCTTTTTACCCGCACGCTTTAAACGTTCATTAACGCGCTCTAGCTGCATTGCTTTCTGCTTTTCCTGTTTCTCTTCACGCTCAGCTAAAACCAAACTAACCCAAGTTTTATCACGTTCTTTTCTGAATCGTTCGATTTCCTCAAATACATAAGAAAATTCAGGGTCATCCTCTATTCGCTGATTCAGCTGTTGTTGCAACTCTTTTACCTCTGCACTATTGATGTTGCCAACTGTGCTATATGTTGCTTTATCAATTTTATCCCAGGGTAAAGCATTATCTTCTTTACTCTCACCCCACTCAGAAGCTTCAACAAAAGAAGGGAAAACAACGTCAGGCTGAACCCCTTTCAGTTGGGTGCTACCGCCGTCAATACGATAAAACTTCGCGATCGTATACTGTACGCTTCCTAACGGGTTGTCGTAAAAGTCAAAGCGACGAGCCAGTCCACGATGCTGCTGCACTGTGCCCTTCCCAAAGGTATTTTCACCAATAATAAGTGCCCGTTCGTAATCCTGCATTGCGGCTGCAAAAATTTCTGAGGCAGATGCACTGTAACGATCGACCATAACGAACAAGGGCCCTTCATAATATGTCTTACCGTCTTTATCTTCACTGATGTCAATTCGGCCACGCCCATCACTCACTTGGACAACAGGGCCCTTATCAATGAATAAGCCACTTAAGCTAATAGCTTCGGTTAACGCTCCGCCGCCATTACCACGTAAATCTACGATAAGCCCTTCGACATCTTTGTTTTCTAAATCTTCTATGAGCTTTTTAACGTCAGCAGTTAAGTTATTGTAGAACCCCGGGATTTCAATAACACCCAAACGCCGGCCTTTATAAGACCCTTCCTCAAATTCTTTTACTTCAGCTTTGGCCGC
>Ga0075134_100746_pt1 | contig 10362 bp, 10 predicted proteins | sample AntRauMetaRauer3_FD_69803 | JGI IMG/M metagenome (GOLD analysis project Ga0075134, IMG submission 69803) | Saline lake microbial communities from Rauer Lake, Antarctica, in enrichment culture - Antartic Rauer Lake 3 Metagenome Rauer3 | ecosystem: Environmental > Aquatic > Non-marine Saline and...
TCTATAAAAAACGGGTTGTAAGTGAGTAATCGCTCAAGAAACAGCCAATTCCCACATCTACGTAGCAGCTGTGTCACTGCTAAAAGTGTTAGTTCAATAGGATTTCAACAAAGCCGATTTCGAGGATCTCTCGCTGGCGTGCTGTGAAACGCTCCGCGAGGGTGTCCCGCAAGTCCTGGCGCGTCGTTATCGCCCGGTCGCGCGTGTGCCGCGCCACGAGGTCGGTACTCGGATAGGATTCTTGGATGGATTCGACGAACTCCCGGACGGTAACAGCCGTAGGGAGGTCGACGACGGCGGTGCTCGTCTCGGGGGCCGCGGTGAGCGAGCGAACGAGTCCCCCCTGTTCGACGACGGACGACGGAAACGTACGCTCAGTGACCATCGCCTCAAAAACGCCCTGCGAGTCGTCTTCTTTAACCAGTGTCACCTCTGCAATCTGGGGCAGGCGGTGCGCTACTGTGAGTACGTCGTCAGGAGTAACATCCTGGGTCGTAAAGAAGAGGTGGAATTCACCGTCACGCTGAGGCACGAGTCCGTCGAACTCGAACTCGCCGCCGGTCTCCTGGGCGAGGTCAGCGAGGACGTCGTCCGCCTCCGGTACGTCGAGCGTGAGTTCGGTGACGCTGTCGGTTAGCAGCGTCTGTCTGGTCTCTACGGCTTCGATCGCGTTGGCGATGGTCTCGCCGAGCTCGGCGAGCACGGTCGTGTCTCGCTCGTCAGGGTGCGGACGCGCGGCGTACACAGTTAGGACACCGTGCACCGTCTCGTTGTAGCTCAACGGGATGCTGATACATGACCGACCCCCGCGTTCAAGCGTCCCCTCGCGCCAGCCAGCGGCGCGGGTGTCAATGGCGACGTCCGCCACGACCTGGACGTCCTTCGTACGAGCCGCCGCGGAGATGGGGTCTTCGCCGAGTGGTTGCTGGTCGGTCGAACGTGCCAGCATGTCCAGATACCCCTGATCGACGCCGGCCCATTCGCGCGGGCGGATCGTATCGGTTCCCGGGTCGTGCTTGCCGATCCAGGCGAACTCGTAGAGATCGGAGTCTGCTAGCAGTTCGCAGACGGCCTCGTCGATGGCTTCGATCGTCCCGGCGTCAACTAATGCCTGGTCGATGCCCCTGATGAGCCCGTTCAGGCTGTTGAGGCGTTCGAGTTCGGCGTTTCGGTCGGCCAACTGCTGTTCGCCCTCAGCGCGATCCCATGCGGTTTCGACGGTCGCGGCGGTTGTACTCGCAAGGCCGACTCTGTGTGTGTCGGAGATTCCAGACCGTGTAGAGCCAGCACACAGGACACCGTGTCGTCCCAGAGGGACGAGCAGCCAACTTCGCAGCGCCGATCCGTCGGTCCTCTCGTCGGGCACGTCGAGGTCGGTGCTGACTGTGACATCGTCTCCGATGAATGTTTGCCAAGCTTCGTCCGCGATTTCGTTGGGCACCTTGACTTGGTCGAAGTTCGCCGCTGGATCTATGTCGCTAGCGTGTTCGCGGAGTTCGCCACTCGTCTCGTCGTACCGCCACAGTGCGGTGTACTCCACGTCGAGCACCTCCCGCGTGAGTGTGACGACGGAATCTTCGATCTCCTGTATCCCAACGTCGATCAGCTCGCGGCTCGCAGTGGTGAGGCGTTCGAGCGACTCTGTTAGCTCTCGCTGGTCGTGGATGTCGGTGGCGGCACCGAACCAGCGGGTGATCTCACCGTCGTCGTCCTCGACTGGCCGTGCCCGGACGAGGAACCAGCGGTGCTCGCCGTCGTGGCGGCGGATACGGGATATCTGCTGGAGTGGTTCGCCCGTGTCGATGGCGTTCTGGAAGTTCTCCCGTGACTGCTCGCGGACGGCGGGATGAATGGCGTCCAACCAGCCGTCGTCGCAGGCTTCTTCCATCGTCTGGCCCGTATAGTCGAGCCACTGCTGGTTGTACCAGCGTGCTGATCCCTCGGGATCGTTGCTCCACAGGAGGCTCGGCACGAGATTTGCAACGGCGCTGAACCGCTCGTTGCTCTCGCGCAGTTCCCGCTCGGTCTCCTTGCGTTCGGTGATATCGACGAGATATCCCAGATAATTGATGATCTCCCCGGACCCGTCCCGGATGATCTTCGTGACGTCTTTCACCCACTTGATGTCACCGTCTTTGGTTTTGATCCGGTACGGGTCGTGGCTGAACTGTTCGGTCGTTCCGTCGCTGTGTTCTGCGACCTCGTTGGCGATGCGATCGAGTTCTTCGTCGAGGAGGAGGTCAGTGTACGGGATGTTACCGGATTCGAGTTCCTCGGGACCGTATCCGAACACGTCCTCGACGTTCTCGGACACGTACTCGACCGGCCATCCCCCTTCGGCTTCGGGGGTCCACCGGAAAACGACCGTCGGGCCGTCAGCAAACATGGCCCGTTCTTCTTCCAGTTGCTGTCGGGCTTGCTCACGCTCGGTGATGCCGATGACAAACTCGACGTACTCGGTGTCGCTCAGTTTCCGCGACTCGAAGATCCCCCACCATCGGGAGCCGTCTGCGTGGTAGTACTGTTTGTCGTACAGGACGCCGCTACCGGTCGCCTCGACCTGTTCGATGTGCTGCTCCGAGACCGAGTAAAACTCCTCCGGGGTGAGTTCCCGCCATGATTTGTCCAGCGCCTCCTTGTACTCCAGTCCCGCCATGTCGAGAAATGCCTCGTTGGTGTCTTTGATGGTGAGTTCGGTCGCGTCTTCGCTGCTGTCATTACGCGACCAGACGACGACGCCGACCATCTCGGAGTCGAAGACTGGGTGAGTGCGAACGTTCTCTCGTCCTTGTGTGATCTCACTATGCCTCGTTTCGATGTCGGCGGGTAGCCACCACACCCGGCCACGGGCACCGACTTTCTTCGTTTTCAGCGGCCCCGATTCGACGAGTGCGTCGAGCTTGTTGTAGATGGTCCGATCCGTGCAGTCGAACTCGGCTGCGACTTCGGGCGTCGTCAACGGTGTGCCGACCGGTGCGAGCGAGTCGAACACCTTCAGGACTTGATCGGGCGATACCGAAGCAGAACTCATGTGTCTAAACGACCCCGGACAAGCAAAAGATTTCCGTTGATAGAATCGAGGGGCAGAAACGTGTCTTAAGAGTACAGTGAACTGATGTCGACGTGCTGATTCCGGCGGCAATCGAGAACCAGATCACGGCGGATAATATGGCAGACATCAGGGCTGACGCCGTCCTGGAGATGGCCAATGGACCGACGACCTCACAGGCCGACGAGCATCTCAACGAACAAGGAATCCCGGTCGTCCCGGATATTTTGGCAAACGCGGGCGGAGTCACAGCCTCGTACTTCGAGTGGGTGCAGAATACGACGAACGAATACTGGACGGAGGAGACGGTGCGTGAGAAGCTGACGACGCAATTACGAGAGGCGTTTGTCGATCTCCGGGAAATCAAAACTGCGTCGGAGACCACATGCACGTGGCGAGAGGCGGCGTACATGCGCGCTGTCGAAAGTATCCTCCGAGCCGAGGAGTACCGGAGCAACATTACACGATAGCGGGAGAGTTTCGCTCCGAAGGGGGGTTCAGTCAGCTACTGACCGGGTCACTTGTGTGGCTAATCAGTTTGCTATTCAATTATGTCTTCCTGCATTTCGTCGATTTTGACGAAGTGGGCAATCGGATTACCGGGATAGACGACGGGATTTTCGAGGACGCCGACCAGAAGCCCGGTGAAGGGAGCTTCGACGACGGTTGCGTCGGATTTGAACGGATTCGTAATTCGACAAATCGTCTCGCCCTCGTGAACTAACTCGCCCTGTTCGTAGTGCATATCGACGATCCCGCCGGAATCAGCCCGGAGCCATGTCTTTTCGCTCCAGTCACCGATAACGGTTCGCCACCCCGGCCATCGAACCGTCTCTTGCTGATAAATCCCGTACTCGGCGAAGACGCTCCGGACGCCCTCGAGCGCGTGATCGATCAACTCCCGCTCGAAGCGATGCGCTTCACCCAGCTCAAGGGTGATCGTTGGAATCCCGTCGTCCGTTGCTACCCGACGGAGCATTCCCTCCGAGCCTTCACCGGCCATGATGAGATTCGTCCCGAACGCCCGGGCGAGCCTGGCAGCTTCCTCATCCTCCATGTCAGCACGGACGTGGAACATATTGGTCCGGCCGCGCGTCGACGTGTGGAAATCGAGGCCGAAATCACAGGGTTCGATGAAGTTGTGGTATATCTGGTAGGCGATCCGGTTCGACCCCGTACTGTTCTGCTTCCCCGGGAAGGCACGATTGAGGTCGCGTTCATAAATCGGTAGATACCGTTCTTGGGCGACGAAGCCCTGGACGTTTAGAACGGGTAAACAGACGAGCGTTCCACAGATATCCGAGTGATCCCACTCCTGAGCGACTTCCCGAACGACTTCGATGCCGTTGAGTTCGTCACCGTGAATCGCAGCCGAAAGAAATACCGTCGGTCCCGGTCGTGGTCCGTTAATAATCGTAACTGGGATGCGAACCGGATCACCGAGATACGTTTCGCTTACCGGATAGCGGAATTCCTCGGTTTTGCCCGGATCGACGCGACCACCGTCGAACGTGAACGCTTCAGCCTCTTGATCGGTCATCATCCCAAATATAGCGACTCCGTCTCAGGTAAACCTAGAGAGGACGTGTAATCGTGTTACACGCTCCCAGAACCCGTAATGACCAACATCCTCAATAGAGATGTAAGCGCCTCACATGACTGCCTCCTCAAATTCACCCGGACGAGAGGGTGGGACCGAAGCGAGTCGATCCGCGAGCGCCGACAAGTCACAGGCCACCAGCGGGACACAGCGCGTCGGCGTCTTGAGCACCCACAACAGCAAGGAGACGAAAGCGATTCTCAACGCCGTTCGGGTGCTGGGACACGAGCCCGTCTGGATCCGGAACGAAAACGTCACGTCGTGGATCGAGGACGGGACAGTCCATCTCTCGCCGCATGTTGACGTTCTCGTGAATCGGATGCTGTTCACGAAGAGCGACCATCAACTCGAGGACCTCCAGCTGGCCGCGCTCTACGACGAGACGACGCCCGTCGTCAACGCTCCGCAGGCGGTGGCGAACACGCTGCATAAGTATCGAGCAGGGGCGAAACTCGCGGCGGCCGGCCTCCCAGTTCCGGACGCCTACTTCGGACGGTCCCCGCGAACCTTCGAGGAGTGGCCCGAGTATCTTCCTGCCAAGGCCGCACACAAGCACACGATCGGGACGAACGGTCAGCAGATGTCAGTCGTCTCGGCGACGGATCCGATCGGCCCCAAGATCAACGACGAACATTCGTTCGTCCAGGAATTTCTGGAGGACAGTGATAACCGGCCATCTGACGTGCGTGTCTATGTGGTCGGTGGGGAGATCGCCGGCGCAATGCGACGCCACGCCCCCGAGGGGGACTGGCGAACGAACGTGGCCCTCGGCGGTGAGGTCGAAGGAATCACGAACGAACTCGGTGAACGGCCTCGACGGATAGCGAAAGAGGCAACGGACGTTCTGGGGCTGGATCTGGCTGGCGTCGATCTGATGCCCGTCGACGGCGAGTGGTTCATTCTCGAGGTCAACGCAACGGCAGGATTCAAGGGCCTGTTTTCGGCGACCGGAGTCTCTGCGGCCCCGCATATCGCTCGCCTGGCTATCGAGCGAGCTGGCGGTGGCGTTGATCAGTCCCAGGTCGTCGAATTAGAATCGACGTTGGACGATTCCGTGCCGGATTGCAAACCACCGCTCGTGCAGGAGGACGGCGACGACGGGATGCTCGGCTACACCTCTCGAATACGAATCAATGGCCGTGACGGAGCGGAACAAGCAGTCGCGAAGTCCGATACCGGGGCCAAACGGACCAGTATCGACACGGACTTGGCCGGGCGGATCGGTGCTGGACCGCTGGTCGGAACGACGGAAGTCCGGTCGGGTACGGGGAGTGAGACCGAAACCCGCCCGTTGGTCGACGTGGACCTCTGCCTGAACGGGCGATGGCGAACCGTCACGGCCAGTATCACCGATCGGACGGAGATGACCTATCCCGTCCTGCTCGGTCGGGACGTCCTCGAGGCCTACACGCTCGATATCAGTGAAACGGTGGAGGAATAGGGCACGTGAGATGAGTATCACGAGACGGACCGTTCTGGAACAGCTTGCTACCGCGAGCGACGCAGAGCGAAAGGAAACGACATCCGTCGAGGCACTCACAAAGGCACTCGAGGCCGACAGATCGACAATCGAAGCACACCTGAACGGATTGGAGGCCTGTGAACTCGCTCGAAGAGAGGCTAATGGGAGTGTGCGAGTGACGATTACGGGCGAGCAACTTCTTGAACTCGATACTGATGAGATGCTGATCGTCGACGCCTCCACACCACACCAAGAATACAGAGAGGGATGATATTTAACCGCACTCCGCGTAATTGGCACCCAAATGGAGATAGATAACTAATGTCAGACCAAGAGGCGAGTCAGTCCGAAGAAGAACAGTTCGACGAAGTGCAGTACGATCCGACGTCCAGCCGCTACGATCTCTTCGAGTGCCCTGAATGTGATAATATCGTCCTCGCACTGGGGCGGGACGAGCCCCCGATGTCCTGTCACGACAAGCCGATGGACCGCGTGACTGATGTAGAAATGAGCGTCAAGCCCCCGGACGTCAAGCAAGTACTCCTCGAGGCGTTCGGGCTGCCGAAAGCAGGACTCGATATCTGCCTGTGTGTCATCGGCGAAGGTCCCCTGTCAGCGAACGAGGTCGCCGAGTCGCTCGGCTACGATCGGAGCACTGTCACGCGATACCTCAATACGCTCGTCGAGCTGGGACTGCTTCGACGGTCCGAACTGAACCGCGAGGAGGGTGGTGTGGTCAACGTCTATCACTCGGTTGACCTCGAACGAATGCGACGCGAGACGCTGATCGGCTTCTACGTCTGGGCAGGCGAAGCCGCTGCTCTCATCGAGGACGCGAACGTGACCAAACAGGATTATCTCGATGAGAACCCGGATCAGGAACTCCCAAGAATGTTCTGGGATTCATTTAGTGACGAGTGAGTCGATACCGAACACACACCCTGCGCACACGCCTTCTCGATATCGGGAATGGCGTTCGAGGGGCGCTTCGGGACCTCCTCTCACAGGAATTGAATTTCACCGACGAGGTCGACATCCTCACTCGTGGTAACGACCCCGAATGGAGCGAGGAAACTGCCGAGATGCTCGAGAACCATCCCATCGACGTCATCCACGACGATGTCTCAGGTGTCCAGAACGGCGAGGATGGCTGGCTGAAAGCCTTGGAGTTCGAGGACGGGAGTGTACGGGAGTACAAGGGCGGCTTCGCGATGTACGGCGCCGAATACAACAACGGGCTCGCTAGGGAACTCGGGTGTGAAATCAACGACGACGGCACGATCGAGGTGGACGACCACGGACGGACGTCGGTCGACGATGTCTACGCCGTCGGCGACTGTACGCCAGGTCACAATCAGATCCCGGTCGCACTGGGTCAAGGAGCGAAAGCCGGTATCGACGTCCACTTCCAGCTCCGAGATTTCCCACGGGACCCCGACCTCCTCGAGGAGCAGGGACCGGTGCGTTCTGAAGAAGTCCCAGGGATCCCCGACGAACTCCTCGAACAGGCTGTCGATTTCCATAGCTATGGCAGATAAACCCCGCTCTGGCGGCTTGCTACTCGCTCAGGGCGACTCGCCGGATTCGTCGACGACACACTGACCGTCTCGGCAGTTCGTCGCCTTCCGCAGCGCATCGAGATCCGGCTGTTCATCCGGACTCCGGGCTGACCACGCGAACTGGAGGACCCGATCAGGGTCAATGACGAACGTGGCACGACCGGGTACGTCGCGATGCCCCTCAAACTCCTCAGCCAATACGCCGTACGCTTGACTTACCTGGCCGTCAGTATCTGACAGGAGCGGAAACTGAATGTTGTGCTTGTCCGCATACTGACGATGGGCGTACGCGCCATCTGCACCCACACCGAGGACGACGACGTCATCAAGGAGCGTGAGCCAGTCGGCATCGCGTAGTGAACACCACTGGTCAGTACACGCCGGGTAGAAGTCGAAAGGGTAGAATACGAGAACAACGGCCCACCCCCGATCAGTGTACTCGGAGAGGCTGTGCGTGTCGACCGTCCCCGCAGCGGCTCCGGGGAGCGTGAAATCCGGTGCCTCCTGTCCGACGCGTATCATGTGAATAAGTAGCGCGACAAGCGACTTCAACAAGCGGGGGGCGTGCAGCTGAATCACACAGAAGCAGATATCGCCTCACTGTTCGAGCCGGATCCAGTCATCGTCCCCGAACGGGCGGTCGTACGCGATATCAAGCCGGTCGTAGACAGTCGAGGGGATACTGATATCCGCGAGGTAAAGGGAACCCGTGGTGGCATCGAGCCCCGTTTTCGGGAGTGCAAGGGTAACCGTCCGATCCGGGACGACTGCCGCGCCGAGCGACTCGCCAGTCGTTGCGTCCACACCCGAAGGAACATCAAGTGAGATAGTCGGGCCCGATAGGTCATTCATACGATCGATGAACGTCGTCGCTGATGGTCGCACAGTGCCGCTGAGTCCGTAGCCGATCAGCGCGTCTACGAGTGTCATCCGCCCGTCGATGTCGGCGAGTGAGTCGATACCAGAACTAATCGAGATCCCCATTTTGTCGAGGATAGTGTACTGGTTACCGGCAGCACCACTCAATTCAGCAGCTGGTCTGTCCAGAACCACTTGCACGGGTATCCCTCGATTGGCAAGGTGGCGTGCACAGGCGAGCCCGCCGCCGCCGTTCCCGCCGTTGCCGGCGACAACGATCACGTCGCCATCTCTCACATCGCGGACGTGCCACGCGAGTATCCGCCCCGCGTTCTCCATCATCTGGAGGACCTGTAGGCCGACTTCGTCGACGGCGATACGGTCGACATCTCGCATCTCATCAGCGGTCACCGCGGTGACGGGCCGATCCGTCGCCGTACGAAACGAGTCCCTGGCCATATCTCGTTCGACACGGGGGAGCCTCAAATAGCCCGTCGTGGATGCGACACTGACGACCGGCAAGCGGTTACCCGGGTTGGTCACAGTCGTTTTTGTCCTGCCACTCCTGCTGTGTGTATGCACATCCAGGACGTCCTGCCCCGAAACGCCATCCCGAGTATCGACGATCCTGTACCTCCTCATCGGCGCCGAGGTTCGAATCGGGGCGTTTTTCGAGTACGCCGAACTGGTGATCGCGGCCGCAGTGCTGGTCCTCGTCGCCCGTGCGGTGACGATCTACCCACTGGTTTCGGCCACAAACCTCGTCAGTGGACGGCCGGTCCCCGTGTATTGCCAGCACGTCATGGTCTGGGGAGGCCTCCATACCGTCGTCCCCGTCGCACTGGCGCTGTCGCTCCCCACACAGTTCCCGTTCCGAGAGAAACTACAGGTGATGGTGTTCGGGGTGGCTATCATCAGTATCGTGGTTCAGGGACTATTGCTGCCGGGGGTACTGACTCGACTGGGGATCGGCAAAACAGATGCTGGGTAACTGTCGCTCAGGAATCCGCAACGTCGGGTCGTGTTCGTCCCCGAGAATCAGCACGTATCTCAGGCCGACCCCCAATCACCGCGTCACGCGACGGGCCAGTGAGAAAACGAAGATGGCGGTCAGAAACGCGCCCGCAAGACCTTCCGACGCGGCGACGAACCGACCGACGTCGCTGACTGGGTGTACATCCCCGAGGCCGAGCGTCGCGAACGTCACGACGCTGAAATAGAGGCCGTTCAACACGGCGTCGGCTCCGTGACTGCCGTAGCTCACGACTTCACCGCCGGTGCTGAGTCCGCCCGATGCCGGATAGACGAACGCACTGCTGACCATGACGGCCAGCGCCAGCGCGGCAGTCCGGCCCGGTCGCTCACCGTATCCGGCGACCGCATCGAGAAAGCCGTTCGTTATCCAGCGCACCGTCGCGTCAATACGGTGTGTCAGCGAGTGATCCGCCGACCTGGCGTGGGCAGCGTAGCGTCGCCGCCGGTATCGCAGCTCCCGGACGAAGAACATCGATGCCGTCTCGCTATCGCCAGCGTCCGATGCGCCCTGCTTCGCCTCCAGATACGTGTGTTCGAGCCCCTCGATGCTATCAGCCTCATCGGAATCGCCGATATACTCGTGGAGTCGCCAGCGATTCGATCGCAACAGGTCGCGATAGGCCGCGAAGTGGAAGCCGTCGAACCGCGTTCGGTAGAATCGGTAGCGGTCAAACGTATCCGATTCACACTCGAGGTCGACGTCACCGACGGTCGCATCCGTGAGATCGTACGTCGCGATGCCCGTGTCGGGTTGGTCGAGATCGCCCGCCGAGATAGTCGCGTCTCTGAGACGGCACTC
>Ga0075134_100748_pt1 | contig 10328 bp, 18 predicted proteins | sample AntRauMetaRauer3_FD_69803 | JGI IMG/M metagenome (GOLD analysis project Ga0075134, IMG submission 69803) | Saline lake microbial communities from Rauer Lake, Antarctica, in enrichment culture - Antartic Rauer Lake 3 Metagenome Rauer3 | ecosystem: Environmental > Aquatic > Non-marine Saline and...
ACAACGACAGGATTGGACAAAGGCGGTCAAAGATTTATTCGTGGTAATAATATATATATGTTTGAATTTGAAACAAATTTTGTTGCATTACAATCTCCGCGTATTGTATTTTTTACAGTATCTGATAGAGATTTACAAGAAACGATTATTACCGGTGTGGATGAAGATGGAAACGTAACAAGACAAAATATTAAAATCGAATTAGATACCAACTTGAGTGTAGATATTTGGAATAGATTATTAAGTAATCAAGAGCATGTTTTGGATGTTTCAGATAATGGTGGTTCTATTATTATAACTCTGGATGGTACGGAAGAATATAAAGTATCTACAGGGAAAGCTATAATTGAACAGTAATTTGTATTTTGACATATAAATAAAGTTTCCCGTTTTATTATATAGTTGTGAGGACTTATTGTTGGGTATTTATGTTGTTGTTTAGTAATCTTTATATATAGTGATACAAATATATTTAGGGTAACCTTTATATAGTATAAAATATGTCAGCAGAAAGAAAAGAATTAGGTACATTAAATCCAAACGCATTGTCACATGAAAAATCTGATTACTTACTACGTCTCGGACTTGACAGTAAAGACATTGAACGGTTACAAATTTACTCATACCGTGGTTCTATCGGTATTGATAACAATAATAGGTATATATACATAGATACTAAAATAGATAAAGAAAATAATCCTCGTGAGTGGAAAGAAGCATACAATAAGGTATTAAATATGAATCAACATTACGAAGGTGATAGATTGATTGGAGGTAATATTCCGGGCACACGTTTCTTGTTTAGAAAACCTAGTGGTGGTGATGTAAACAGTGTAACAGATATTAAGAACGTTATATAATTAGACCCTTAATTTTATATCGTTGTGTTGTATATATGTAATTAATGACTGTAGATAGTGATATTGAGGGGTTATATGTTGAACCAGATGAAGATACAGAAGTGTATGGTGTCGTTGTAGATATGTTAGGTGCAAATAGAGTTTCTGTTCGTTGTTTTGATGGTGAAGAACGTGTATGTCGAATACCGGGGAGAATGAGAAAGAAAGTATGGATTCGTGAAGATGATATTGTGATTGTTGAGCCGTGGGATTGGCAGGATGAGAAAGGAGATGTAGTGTATCGTTATGAACAAAAGCAAGTAGACATATTATATGATGAAGGTGTTTTAGAGGATGAAGGAGTGCCGAGTGAATAATGAGTGTTCATTATACCTACATAATTGAATGTTCAGATAATACGTTATATACAGGATATACTACAGATGTTTCTAGACGTGTTTCAGAGCATAATAATGGGACTGGGGCGAAATATACGCGTGGTCGCACTCCTGTTGTATTACGGTATGTTGAATACCATGATTCAATGAGTAATGCTATGAGCCGAGAGTATGAAATTAAACAATATTCTGTTGGTGATAAAAGAGATTTGCTTTCAGATGTAGATAATTGTGTCCGAATTAAGTATAACTAATTAATCGTGTTGTTTTGGTGAGAATTCATCGATAATATTTACGAAATTTTTCGCATTATTTGCTTTTTTCTTTGCACTTCGTCGTTGGTTATCGATAGTATTTGGAGATTTATTAAGAACGCGTGCGGTTTGTGTTCTTCCAACGCCATATACATTTCTTAGTGCGTGAACTTTTGCTTGTGGTCGTGAAAAATGTGTGTGTTCAGAAAGTTTTGCAGATAGAACCATAGAGTGGCCAAATACGGTTTTATCGACAAGTTCGACAGCAAGTTCTGAAATATCATCATATTCGTCCTTGGCTTCTTCTTTATCCATAGAGAATCCAATTTTAAGTTCAAGCGGTTCATTCTCTCCACCTTCAAGTTTATAGTTTAGTATTTGTTTATTCGTTGGATTATAATACCAACCACCATAGTTATCAATACCGAGAAGATATTCGTTTTCAATTTCACCGGGATAATCTTCAATAGTGTGTCCTGTTCTATCTTTATATAATCCACTGTCGAATAAGTCTCGTTTATCTGGTGGTTCAACGGACATGTTCTTTATTTATTATTATAAATGGAAAGGTATAAAGTTTTCTACATATCCATAGTAAAGACAACTAGTTATATTACTACATTTTAATAGTAATTATATTTATATTACTACATTTTAATAGTTATAATGTTAAATATACTATTATTTAATAGTATAATATTTATTATTTTTAAATTACTTGTTATATTTTTATACTTTTACAACGATAAATAATTTTGTATATTTTGTATTTTAAAATAATATATTATTTTAAAATTAAAATCGAAACGTTAATGTAGGTAAATATATAACATATACAATAACAAGATAAATTATGTACAAATCAGGACACATGGGGATAAATATGATGTTGTTTTCACCTATTTTATTTATAATGGTAATTTTAGATTATATTCTGGCTGGAATAGTAGGTCTCGCATTAGTAACTTATTTTGCATCTTTACCAGACATGGATTTGCAATACTGGTTCCTTAAACACAGAGGATTTACGCATACCTATTCATTTGGTATTCTTGTAGGTTCGATTATAGGGAGTGTATCCTTCTTTATTATGACTATGGGTATTAATTCAGGAGTAATAGAAGAGACTGTTTTTAATATTGTTAGCATTCCGCTCTGGGGATTTTTCCTTGGTTTATTTATGGTTTTAGGACATATTTCAGGCGATATTATTACTCCAGCAGGTGTCCGTCCGTTTCAAAAGCCAAAGTATATTCCAAATTTACCGATATTTTCAGATAAGAGATATACTTTTGATTTAGTATATGCAGCAAATATGTGGGCAAATTCCGGTTTCTTAGTTATTGGTGTAGCTTCTGTATCGTTAGCTTTGTTTAGTAGTATCTATATCATATCAGATATACCGTTATAAATCGTATGTTTTACATATTATGAGAACGTAGTATGTTGCAATGATACAAAAAATAGAATCTCAGAAACAAGATGTTACTTCTATTTTAGAAGAATTATTTACTTCCCTAGTGAATAATAAAGATATAGATGAAGTCGGTAAATTTCATACTGAATATCGCTCGCAAGAAGATGCTGGAAAATGGATTGCAGGAAGAAATGATAGTTCTAATGGACTAGATTATGTTTATAGACAACGGTATAATAATTCAAATACAGAACCAGATAAAATATATTTATATTCTAGTGAATTTGGTTGGTCTAATATGGGTGTATTATTAGGTGAACGTGAAGTTATTTCAGGTTTATGTAATTGGGTAAATAGATACGTTCGTAGTATTGAAACAGATTATGAATCACGGTTAGAAAAATATTTTAATAGTATTGAAGATACACAAAGAGAGATTCGGGAATCATACGACTTAGATGATATTATTAGTGCGATTAAAATGTATAATTTTGAATTTTTACAGAATACTATTTCAACAGAAAGTGATGACACTGTTGAGTTTTGGAAATTACTATATAGCTATGATAATAAAGGAGAAATTATCGAAAATAAAATAACGGTCCCATATCAAGATAAAACGTTGTTCCTTGTGCGGTCTGAAAGACAGTATACAGAGAATAATAATACAAAAAATTATTGTATGGGTTTGGTTATTGGTTTTGACGATACACCAGATTCGTTTTTTGTTCACAGAATTGAACGTGATGAATCTTTAGATAATCCTGATTTTAATTGGACGTTGAGAGATATCCGTAATAAAATGGGATTCGATATAGATTATACGGACTTAGATAATAATACTATTCCAACAAATCGAACAACAAGACTACAGGGTAATCTGTCTGTTGTTCCATATGATTTTGAAAGTGAACGTCTTGATTATTATAATTTAATAGTATCAGAGTTGAAACAATATTCATATAATATGTATAGAAATTTATATTTTCAAACGATGGGAATTGATAATACATGGGAGGATTCATATTCAGAAAGTTTAGGTAAATATGTTACGAAATCGCGTATTGGGAGTCTAGAATTTTATAATAAGCCATCTACAGATACAGTTATAGAAGTTCAAAATAAATTAGGTATAACAGAAGAAAGCGTAAGAGATGAACAAGAAAATCGAGACATTCAACGATTGTCTTCAAATCTCCGAGGTGAAATTGTATCTGATTTACATTTAGAAGAATTTTGTGATTGGTTATTTACAGATTGTTCTATTAAAGATAGGGAAAAATATCATAAAAATACATCTATAGGTTATAAAAACAAAAACTTCCCAACAAAAAATCAATCTATAAGTCTTACATCTTCAACTACGGGTGATAAATTATATGATTCAGCAACAAATCTAGAAGAACCGATAATACGGTCTAAAATTCATAAGTTAGCAGATAAAGAATCAAATAACATTTTCCATCCTGAGATACAGACAAATATAGTACTTGGCAATCATTCTATAATGGCTAGTCCTGCTCGAATTCATCCTGATGATAATGCGGTAAATCAACGTGATAGACGTGCATTAGAAAAATTAATTGTCCCAGATAGTGGTTTGGTTATTTGTGGACATGATGAACATAAGTCTCGGATATATACTTTTCCTAAAGGTGTATATGAATTCCGTTTCTTAGATGGTTTAAATACAGATTTATTTGGATAGTACGGTTATATACAACGATATATAGTAATATTTAAGTAACCCTGTCCCTATAATTAATTGCACATGGAAGCTATTTCCAAAGCGAAAAATACCGGTAAGATGCAGAGTGAGCTAAGTGATTCAGAAGACCTTGACAGAGTTCTTTCTGCATTTGATTCTCGACTCGATGAATTAATGTGGCGGCAAGATAAGGATGGTGTCCTATATGTAGGAGATTCCGTGAATCCAGACTTGCTTGCTCGTGTAGAGATTACAAGTTCAGGTTCGTTTGATGTTGCGATTGCAGATTCAAACGATGTGGCCGTAGAATGGCATGAGCTTGAACGTGTACCTATGATGGGTGACGAAACTAAGGTTCAAGATTAAAATCAAATATGGGCACATACAAAGACGTATGTGAATATATTAAATTGATGTTTCCATTGAATATTCTTCATACCATCCATCATTAAGATTTAAAATAATTTTTGATGCATTATCATATGATTCTATAGCAATAACAGTATCAACTTCAGTAATAACAGTTAGACCAATATCTGATTCTGTCGGTTCAATATATCCACTAATTATAATTTCCGACCCTTTTCTTGTTATTTTATCTACAGTATATTTATAATTAGATTGTGGTGCGGGACCTGCAGAATAAATAAATAATTTATCGTCTTCTATAGTATAATCTAATTTTATTGGTCCATTTGTTGTAGATTTTTCTATATATGAATTTGTATTTTCCCATTCTTCAGGGTCTTTCCTAATTATTTCATCATTACGGTATGTTTTAAATTCTAAATTTTGTTCTGTTGTGTGTTGTGGGCGTGAACAGCCAGCTAGACTCATAAGTAATGTACCAGATGAAATTCCAATAAATTTTCTACGATTGTAATTCCTGTTTGTCATATGTATTATAAATGGACACAAACCACTTAAGTTTTACCAATATATATTACTAAAATTTGTAATATTATCGACTATACGGATTAGGTAATTTTAAAACATCCATATATAGGTGAGCTATAGATTCTGAAACCCCAGATTGAGGATTAAATTGGTCAAGTTCAACATAATATATTGGTTTATCTATATCAGTAGATAATTCACCGAAACGTTCATGAGGTTCACCATCGTTATATACGCGAACATGTAATGATTCTGTATTTCGTTTATCACGGAATACATAATCTGAACCTAATTTAAATGACATTCGTGATGCTGAACGGAATCTATCCATGAATTTTGGTGACGTTAATGAAGATGTTTTAATAACGACATCTGGACTTGGATTACCGGTTTTATAAGATTTTTCTGCAAGATATTTAAATACTTCATCCCAATTGTTAAATTCTTTAACGTCAATCATATCTAAAATCTTATAATAAAACCCTATATATTTTAAGATTTATTAAAAACATACATCAAATAATTATATAATGATTAGATACTAATATACGGTTGAATAATGAGTTCTCGTGATGAATATAATTGGGAAAAAAATGATGATACAAATCAAAAATTTAAATCATATAGCTTAACGCACATATCACCATATGGTTTTAGTGCCATTATATTGTATATAATAATATTACTATTAGATTTAGTAATAATTGGATTTTACATAGATATCGTTTTTGGATATCCACGGTATATTGCTATTATCACGATGGTTATTTTATTTTTCCCGATAGCATTTTTAATTGAATTAGTTATATTAATTGTGGATATCAACTTTCAAAATTATCTCATATCTCGAAAAGAATAATCGTCATACTTAATATATTCAAGTTATACTATAACTTTATATGGATGAATTAGTCGTTGCAGATGCTAAGAAAACGAATAGTGCAGGATTACATACATCTATTTCTACAAATTCCATACTAGAATTACATCAACGAATAATTGTTTGTTGGTTGTATGGTATAATGTTTATGTACCACTGTATTCGAGGTGGAAAAGCTCGATTACTATTTAATCCTAAATTTGCTAATTCAAAACTTGCAAATGATATTCCACCGGGGACAACAAATAGCGTTATATCATACCGGGCATCTCGCGTTGAATCATTATGGTCTGATATAAATAATGTATTCTTTAGAATTCTTGTTTCACCATTATATGGAGCATATATAATCACGCATACATTATTAGGTTCAAGAGTGTCTTTTTCATATACATATAGTGAATCAGGATTTATTTCTGAGGATGAATATATTATAAATAATGATGATACTGTTATTATGACAGCATCAATTGGCGATTATACCTAGTTGTCACTCATTTAAATTATAAATATCCCGGTTATGGGATGTAAAATGTTTATTCTTCGTCTTCTTCCGTACCGTCTAGACGTGTGAGATTCGTTGCACGAGGACCTTCCTCTGCTTCTTCGACTTCAAACTCCACACTTTGACCTTCCTCTAGGTCAGGGCCATCGATATTGGCCATGTGGAAATAAACATCATCGTCATATTCATCTCCCGCATCAATAAATCCATATCCACCTGTGTCGTGGAAAAATGTTACTTCTCCTTCTACCATAGCATATTATTTTTGTATCTAATACCTTATAAATGTATATGTCTAAAAGTTGTGTTTTTAGAATATAACGAAGAATTGAGTGGGTTCAATATCTTCGCCATTAATATATACAATGGATATTTTGTATCTCATTGTATAGAGGTTAATGGAACCTCGTTCATCTTTCGATGATTATTTATTAGTCTATACTTTCCCACAAATTGTCACATATTCCAACATTCACCAGTTCCACACTCCAAAACATTTGATTCCAGTTTTGAGTTGCGTTCCGTGGTGAGATAACGATACCGTGTCAGAATATTAGACACTTGAGATAGCGTACTACCAAGTACTATAGTTCTATTTACGTTTTGTCTATTTATTGGTAGTCGCATGTATATGTTACATAGTGCCACACGGTTATATATCTTACCCTGATAAGGGGTAACATAATAGTAAATAATATAACACCCTAGATAGTCACTACAATTATGGGATTTCATGATATTACAGATGATATTTTGTTAACGCCGATGCTAGAATATGACGATGTGATGGATATAAACTATGATAAGACAGAATCAGATAAATTTACAGACGATAATGGTAATAGTGATTCATCTCGTGTATATAGAATTAAATTTTCAAGTGAAGATATTATTGACAAAATCTTACCAACAGAAATTGGTAGAATAGAAAATAATAAACAAAACATACCTGTATCAGTTCATACAGTTTCAACAGGTAAGGGTGTTGAAAATGTTATGTATATTAGAATAAGTTAAATACAAAACTTTTTAAATCTATAATACTTATTTTCGGCATGGAAATGACGGAATCTGTTGATGATGAAGCAATCAAAGAAGCTGAAGAATTAAATAAAGAATTAGATAGATTACGCTCTGAAAAACGAGAGCATATAGATAATAAAAAAGTAAAACAAGAACAAAATACACAACAAAATAAAAATATTTTCAAGTGATATATCTTCGTTTATTATTGGTTCATCTACAGGATTAATAAGTGTGTTCGGTCTTAATCATCTATTACAATACAGTTCATTACCTTTAATATTAATTTTAAGTTTATCTACATTATTAATATATATTTTTGCATCTATATTTGCTTCTATTGCTGTAAATGATATTATAGGTAGAAATACGGATAATAATATATATGGAAATATATTTCTTGCAATATCTTTTATTGCAATTATAACTGTATTACCTCTAGGGATATTCGGTATTATTGATACGGTAGCAATAAACTCTCAGACTACAGAATTACATATGGGCACTCTATCACAAATAACTTCCTTGGGTGCATCATCTAGTTTATCTATGATTATTCTGTCTCATACTTCAACAAATGTTAAAAATAAAATAAAAGAAACATATGTTAATTTAATTAATAGATATAAAAAGAGAAAAGGAATTGAATTTATTAATTAAAAATTACTATATATTTTTATTATTAATTGATATATTATAGACTCAATGCTGTATCGTTTCAATATATTTATCATATTTATATTTCAGATTATCTTTAGAATAATTTTTGAAATCCATTTTACCATCAGATTTAATTATATCGATAATAGGTATATTCGCTTGGTATAATAATTCCGAAACATATGCTGCTGAAGGTGATTCATCAATATCTGAACAGGGGTATTTTGTTACATTTTCCCATAATTTGCAAGGGTTCCAAACAATACCACTTCCATCTAAACTTTCATGGTTTACTCTGATATTATTAATATCTATTTTATTCTTATTTTTTTGTAATGTAGCAGATAAATTTAATTCATTTATACCTAAATGTGGGAGACGACTATGTTCAGGATTGCATTTATTACAAAATATCACATCAACGGTTAATTTTGTTCTATCTCTTTCAGAAACATTAACATCAGATGAATATATCCCTATTTCTGTGGTTCTAGAATTTAACGCAGAATTGCATATCGTACAGTGATATGAATTTAAATTGTGAATGTAATTTGGAATTGTTTTTTTGATTAATCTATTTTTATCTCTATCTGAAATCATATGTTGAGATAGATTCGGGAAGAAATTAACGTGTTTTATTTTAAAACTTATATGTTCTAAAATATAGCTATTTGGATTTAATATGATGATTTTATCAGTAGTATAGGAGAATACCCCGATGCTTGACATCGAGGTAATTCACCTTATGTATTACGTATTATTACACATATCCATAACTTCTTTGAAAAATGATAAAGAATATCTGGGGCCGGGATTAGTTTCAGGGTGATATTGTCTTGTTTTAATTTGTAGAATTTCAGACTCTAGACCTTCAATAGTGTCATCATTCACATTTCGGTGCGTGACTTCAAGTTCACCACCATCTAAGACGTTGTAACTATGGTTCTTTGTAGTTATCACGACTTTACCGGTGGAAACATCCATAACTGGTTGTTTAACGCATCTGTGACCAAATGAGAGCTTTTCTATTGTTCCACCTAATTCATTTACGATAATTTGTTGACCAAGACATATACCTGCAATTGGTATTTTACCAACAAATTTATTCATAAATATAATCGAAACACATATGTATTTTGGGAACTACGTATATATAATGAATAGTAATAGTGATTCGAATGATTTATCACCGAATACACGAATATCTGAAGATATTAACATATTACACGTTGAAGATGATGACGATACGCGGAATTTGATTAAAACAATGCTTGAAATGCAAAATGAAATGTTTAGTATTATAAGTGCAAAAATCCAGAGGTAGGCATGGATATATTGGATAATAATTCTGATATCGACTGTATTATTAGTGATTATAAAATGCCAAAAATGAATGGAATAGAATTTTTAAAATATATCAGGAAAGAATACAATAGATTACCTTTTATTCTATTTACCGGAACAGGAAGTGAGGATATAGCACATACGGCAATTAATAATGGAGCCAACGACTATATGCAGAAGGATTTTTGTCAAAACAAATATGAATTGATGGAAAACAGAATCATTAATTTTGTATCTGAATATAGGACGAGAAATAAATTAATTGAACGGAGCAAGGAACTCGAAGATGAACGTAATTTCATTAATCAAGCAATTGACGGTATTCAGGATATTTTTTATGTTCTTGAAACAGATGGTACTGTTATACGAGTAAATAAATATGGAGAAGAATTTGTTAAAAAAA
>Ga0075134_100765_pt1 | contig 10138 bp, 9 predicted proteins | sample AntRauMetaRauer3_FD_69803 | JGI IMG/M metagenome (GOLD analysis project Ga0075134, IMG submission 69803) | Saline lake microbial communities from Rauer Lake, Antarctica, in enrichment culture - Antartic Rauer Lake 3 Metagenome Rauer3 | ecosystem: Environmental > Aquatic > Non-marine Saline and...
GAACATCATCGTTTGCGAATAGTTTCAGCAATGTCGCGCTTGAGACAGCTCAAAATTGGCTCGAAGCCTTCGCCGTCTACCACAATTCACGCCAAACTTAACGCGACCGATATCAGATTATGTAATTCTGCGGTTCGGGACGGAGGCCGCTGGACAGCGGTGCCGTCCGCTGGAGATTACGCGAGCGTCTCGGCGACGAGGTCCGACCCCGTCATTTCGTCGTAGTATCGCTGGAGGCGCTCTTTTTGCTCCGGTGAGAGTTCGACGAGCGGTTCCCTGACCGGCCCGCCGTACAGTCCGGCCGCTTCCAAGCCGAACTTGACCGCCGGAACGTTGTTCGCGGCACTCTGGTCGTTTTCGACGCCGGCTTCCTCCCGGAAGTCCTCGTACGGTCGAGCCAAGTCGCGGATTGCGAGGGCTCGTTCCCAGTCCTCTCGTTCCAGCGCGGCCTGCAAGGCGAGGGGGACTTCCGGTGCGAACGAGCCGATACCGGTCGTGAACCCCGCCGCACCCTCGAGTCCGAAGGCCGGCGCGAAGCGCTCGGCTATCCCGGTCGAGAACACGATATCACCGGGCACCTCCCTGACGGCCTTCGAGAAAGCAGCGACGTCGTTGACGGCGTACTTCAGGCCGACGACGTTGTCGATAGTCGAGAGCTCCGAGATTACGGGTAGCGAGGGTTCGGGACCCCGTTTATAGAGGACGACACCGAGGTCCGTCGCCTCCGCGATTCGTCGGTAGTATCGCGCGATGCCCTCGCGGTGAATGTACGTGTGGTCGGGGTCGTGTACCATCACGCCGTCAACCCCGACGTCCTCGTACTCCCGCACCTGTGCGATAACTTCCTTCGTGCTTCCAGCGACGCCCGCGATGACAGCGGCCTCGTCACCGACGACGTCGACCGTCGTCTCCACGAGGCCGCGACGTTCTTCATCGGTCAGCGAATAGTATTCGCCGGTATTCCCAACCGGAATGAACGTCTCGCCACCCGCCTCGAGGACTGCTTCCGTGTTCCGCGCGGCCTCGTCGTAAAGGACGTCTTCGCCGTCTTCGCTGAAGGGCGCGGTTGTCGTGAACGAGACTCCCCGCAGATGATTCTTTAGCCGTACATATTTCATATGCAAGTAGGTGTTGCCAGTAGATTACATAAATTTTTCCCAACGCGACCCGTGGCGTCGAATCGACCCCCTGCGGTCCGGCTTGTGTCAGTCGATGCGGTACTCTTCGACCTTCGCTTCGTTGACGGCGGCGAGGCCGGGTTCGTCCGGGACGACGAGTCGTCCGTCCGTTATCTCGAGGGGATTCTCGAGGATGTAGTCCTCGTACGCGTAGTAGACGGAGTCGATGGGCATGTTGAAGGCCGGAGTCGTCGCGATGGTGTGGAGTTTCGCCGCGTTCTTGATCCCCAGGTCGAAGTTCGTGTGGTGGGTCAGCGACACGCCGAACTCGGAGGCGATGCCAGCGAGTCGCTTGAGGCCGAGGATGCCCTTGGCCGGAACGAGGTCGACCACCGCCGCGTCGATCGCGTCCGTCGCAGCGGCCTGGGCGAGATTTCGCTGGAAGTAGGCGTCCTCGTTGATGGCGATGGGCGTCGTGAGCCGCTGACGGAGTGTCTTCAGCGCACCGAAGCTGTCGACGCGAATCGGTTGTTCCATGAACTGGAGGCGAACACCCGCGTCTTGCAGCGCTGATCCGACGCGCACCGCGTTTTCGAAGCTCCAGAGTTGGTTTGGGTCGATACGGAACTCGAGTTGCCCGTCCACCTCGTCGTGCATGGCTTTTATCCGCTCGACGTCGGCCTTCCAGTACCGACTTCCCTTGGTCTTGAGCACCGAGAAGCCCTCGTCCAGGGCGAACCGGGCGTACTCACGGGATTCCTCGGGCGTCATCAGGCCGAGACAGAAGGTTATCTCCACGCTCTCGCGGCACTTGCCCCCGATCAGTTCGTACACCGGTTTTCCCAGCTGTTTCCCGTGAGCGTCCCACATCGCCATCTCCACGCCGCCGATGTACGACGTGACGTCGGTGTAGTACATGGTCGAGAACCCGTCAAACTCGTCGACCAGTCCCTCGACCTTGGAGACGTCCCGCCCGACGACCTCCGGTTTGATGAGTTCCTCGACGAGGACGCGGCCGGTCCGCATCGTCGGGACCTTCACCTCGCCCCAGCCGTTGATCCCCTCGTCCGTCTCCAGCTTGATGAGCAACTTCTTCCCGGCGTCGGTCGATTCCTCGTTGGCCGCGAGGGCCTCTTCGAACGAGAGTGAGTCCGGCAAACCGGCGAGGCGGTTCCCGCCGACGTACGGCGCGATGCCGTAGGGTTCGCCGTGTCGTTTGACTGGCACACTGACTGGGATGGTCTCGAGGCCCGTGATCTGCATATCCAATCCATCACGAAGCCATTACAAAAATCCTCGTTTTGGGTGTCTCCCGCTCTCCGTACGGGATTCAACCGAGTGCTGTCATTCGAAGACGTCTGCACCGAGCGAACAGCCGAGTCCCGGTTCGTCCGACGGGTGAAGCGTCCCGCGGTCGTAGTCGACGGCGGACTCCAGAGCCGAATCGTCGTACACGAGCGGGCCGATCAGGTCGCACGGATACGTGACCGCGGTGGAAGCCGTTCCGAGCGCGGCCGCCGCAAGCGTGCCCGGCCCGAGTTCGACGGTACTGCCCAACCGGGCGTCGATTCCGGCGCTTTCAGCGACCGAGAGGATACGTTCCGCGCGGGTGATACCGCCGGAACAGACCTCCACGGTGAAGAGGTCGACGGCGTCTTCCGCAGCGAGGTCGATGCCGAACTCCGGGTCGAGGACGTGTTCGAATATCGGGGTATCGACCGCTTCACGAACGGTCGCAAGTTCAGAAGGTACCAGTGGGATGTCGTAGTAGTAGCCCGACGTCTCGACGTCGGTACCCGGGCTCCCGACCGGCGTTTCGACGCCGTCGATACCGACTGGTTCGAAGTACCGGATAGTCTCGATGGCTTCCTCCAGTTCCCACACTCCCTGTGCATCGACGAAAATCTGGGCGTCGTCTCCCGCAATCTCGCGGACAGTACGGATGCGTTCCGCGTCGACCTCCGGGTCTACTTCACCCACTTTCAGCTTGAACGCGGAGAACCCCTCGGCGACCTTCGTTTCGACTTCCTTCCTGAGGGACTCGATCATGTCCGGTTCCTGGCTGGTGAAGACGACCCAGCAAGCGGTGACGTCTCGCGTTCGGCCGCCCAGTAACTGGTACAGCGGAACGTCGTAGCGATTGGCGACGAGGTCGTAGAGAGCCATGTCGACGCTCGCCAGGGCGAGTTGCTGGAACGAGTGAAAGTCGAACGGACCGAAATCGATCGCATCGTACATCTCGGCGGTGAGTCGGTTGATCTCGCGCGGGTCCTCTCCGAGCAGGAAGCGGCCGATCTCCGCTTCGATCTCGGCCGCATTCGGCATCGATTCGGGATGTTCGACGTCCGATATCTCGCCGATACCGGTAGTTCCGTCGTCGGCGGTAAGGCGAACGAAGGCGAAGGTACTCTCGTCTATCTCCTTGACAGCGGACGTCATCCCGAACGATCGGCCGATCTGTACTACTTTCACGTCGATATCTACAATCTCCATCGGTGTCAGTATCGACAGCGACGCGTGATTATACTTTCCCCCGGACCGGTGCGGAGGGTTCTCGCCGGAACGGTGTCACGGACTAGGAGCAGTCATCGTCGTCCCCGACTCGCCACGGTTGGTCCTCTGGCGAATCGGAGTCGAAACGTGGCTAGCTGAACTTGGAGTTCAGTTCGATGACGTTCGCGGCACTCGTCACCATACCGGGCAGCGTCTCTGTGAAGAATTCGTCGTTGAACCGGCTTGACGGTCCAGATACGCTGACGGCACCGATCGGTTCGCTGTCCGCGAGCAGGGGGGCCGCGATGCACCGCAATCCCTCGACGTTTTCCTCGTTATCTATCGCATAGCCTCGCTCTCGAATCTCGGCCAGCGCTTCGAACAGTTCGTCCGGGTCCGTGATCGTACGTTCCGTCTTCGGAGGCAGTCCGTTCTGTTCAACGATCTCTCGGACACGGTACTCGTCCATGTCTGCGAGGATCACTTTCCCGAGCGCAGTCGAGTGAATGGGTTGCTGAGTGCCGACGCTAGAGGCGGTTTCGACCCCGTTACCGCCGGTCGCCTTGTACAGGTAACTCACCTGCCCGTGCTCTTCTATCCCGAACTGTGCCACCTCACCCGTTTCCTCCGCGAGACTCTCGAGTTCCGTGCTGATTATCTTGTAATTCGGAAACTGGTCGCGAATGTGAGACGCGACGTCCAGGAACCGGAGACTCAACCGGTATTTGGAGCCGCCCTGGACCACCAACCCCTCTTCCTCCAGCGTCCGGAGATGACTAAAAATCGTGCTCTTCGAGTGGTCGAGCCTGTTCGCCAGTTCCGTGACGCCGGCCCTGTTCAGCTCCTGGAGTTCTCTGATGAGCGCACACGTAATACGGACAGCGTGTATCTTCCGTACCTCTTTGTTGGCCATAGATACCTATCCACATGCCACGGTAAAAAATATTTGCCTCTCGGGAACGATCTTCTAGCTGTCGCACTCGCGTTCCGGCAAACGCCGCCAGATAAGAGACGCTTTCCCTCGGGTAGCAGAGCCGTTCTGGGCGTCCAATTGGAATTACGTCCTCGACGCGCTAGCGTATAGTCGGATAGTCTGTTCGGGAGAGGAGAACGGAGATCGATCGGGTATCACCTCAAGGATATAATGGCAGACAGTCGTAGCATTCCGGCAGGGAATATCTCGTGAAACCGGCGGCGACTTACCCGGCCCGGAAGTCGGTCGTCGGAATGGTTGGACGGGCTGGCTTCCAGCGGCAGGCCCGGTTCGCTCCAGTAGCGGGGGTAGCCCCAGTAGTGCGGGCCTGCTTCACCCCGGAAAGAACGAGCGCGAATTTGTCTAGTGGCTCACCACTACGCGCCGGTGATCATCAGCAGGGCAGTGGCAAGGCGTTCCATATAACGCGTTTAACCCTGTTATACCATTCTCACCTTCGTGAGTTGGGCTACTATTCTACGAATAGTCACTTTAATAGTTATATTCTTATAATCAGTTCATTATCAGGCCAAATTATAGCAAGGTGAGCGTATCTAAACTATATAATACCTCACAAAAACTGTTCTCCAAGAGGGAACGGAGGACGGCGACCGCCAGTCAATCCGTGGCTCAGTTCCGGGTGTTCCGGATCCAGCAGAAGGGTAATAATAAGTAAGCGGGCGTCCTTTCACTCATCACTATGCGCGATGCAAAACCCAACTACGTCAACGGAGAATGGGTCTCGGCGAAATCCGGAGACACCGTCGACGTGACCGACCCCGCTGACACGACGGACGTGGTCAACACCTATCACTACGGGAACAAGGGGGACGCGGAAGCGGCAGTAGAGGCCGCCGCAGCGGCGTCCTCGGGCTGGGCCGACACGCCCGCCCCGGAGCGTGGGGCTGTCTTGCGGGAGGCGGCGAGCATCATTGAGGAGCGGAAGGTGGAACTGATCGAGTTGATGACCCGCGAAGAGGGCAAGACGCTGTCGGAGGCGGCGCCCGAGGTCCAGCGAGCCATCGACATCTTCTACTACTACGCCGAGAAGGCGTTCGACTCCGGTGGAACGGTCAAGGGCGCGAGCGGCGGTCGCACTTCCGTCTCGACGAAGCGGGAGCCGCTCGGCGTGGCTGGCCTGATCACGCCGTGGAACTACCCGATCGCAATCCCGGCCTGGAAACTCGCACCGGCGCTCGCGACCGGCAACACGGTCGTCCTAAAGCCGGCGACGCAGGCACCCGGGCCAGCTCGGGCGCTGTTCGAGGCGCTCGACGAGGCGGGACTACCGGACGGCGTCGCAAACTTCGTCGTCGGGTCCGGTAGCTCGGTCGGCGCGACGCTCACCGATCACGAGGACGTCGACGCCGTCTCCTTTACCGGAAGCGCGCAAGTCGGCCATCACGTCTACGACGCCGCGACCGACGACACGAAGCGCGCACAGGCGGAGATGGGCGGCAAGAACCCGACGCTGGTCACCGACAGCGCGGACGTCGACGAGGCCGTCGACATCGTCGGAGCCGGTGCCTTTGGCGTCACCGGGCAGGCCTGTACTGCCACCTCGCGCGCGGTCGTCCACACCGACGTCTATGACGAGCTCGTCGAGGGAATCGTCGAGTACGCCGAGGACATCGACGTCGGCCCCGGTACCGACGACCCCGGCATGGGTCCCCACGTCAGTGAAGAGGAGTTCGAATCCACGCTGGAGTACGTCGACGTCGCCGAGACGGAAGGCGCGACCCACCAGACGGGCGGGGACCGCGTCGACGACGGCGACCTCGCGAACGGGTACTTCGTCTCGCCCGCCGTCTTCAGCGACGTCACACCCGACATGCGGATCTTCCAGGAGGAGGTGTTCGGTCCCGTGCTGGCCGTCACCGAGGTTGACGACTTCGAGGAAGGACTCGAAGTCGCTAACGACAGCGACTACGGCCTCTCGGCCAGCGTGGTTACCGACGACCTCGCCGAGGCCCACGAGTTCATCGACCGCTCCGAGTCCGGCGTCGTCAAGGTCAACGAGAAGACGACCGGCCTCGAACTGCACGTCCCCTTCGGCGGGGTCAAGCGCTCCTCGACCAATACCTTCCGCGAGCAGGGCGACGCCGCAATCGACTTCTTCACCCAGACCAAGACCGTCTACATGAACCACTGACGGCGCTCGGCCGCGGAGGTTCCCGCTCGACTCGCGACCATCATATCGGAGCGATGACAGACGTCGTTCGTCACTCCGACCGACACCCCCGAGGTCTCCCTGGACCCCGATTCCTTCGAGACGCCGCTGACGCCCGACGAAGTCTGGACAGCCGGCTTCACGTACCAGATCAGTGAGGAGGCCCGCGAGGAAGAGAGCCAGATTCCGGACATCTATCGCGAGGTGTACGACAACGAACGGCCGGAGATATTCTTCAAGGCCACGCCGATTCGAACCGTCGGCCCGGGCGAGGCCGTCGGCATCCGTGAGGACTCCGGGTGGGACGTCCCGGAACCCGAACTCGCCGTCGTGCTCACCGGCACGGCTATCGTGCCCGAGGAGTCGTTTACCCACCAGGCCGGCGATCGCATCGCCATCGACGTCGAGAACGTCGACGTCCTCCGGTTCGACGTGGTGGAGACTGTCGAGTCGATGACTCACCCCCCGAGTTTGTCGAGACGGTCGCCGACGTGCCTCTTGACGAGCCCCGATGCCGAAGGTATCCGAAACTGACAGCCGTGTTCATGGACATCCTCACCGAGGCATGGGACCGGAAGGGTGGCGTCGGAAACGACGGTAACGGGGTCGACCACTAGAACGCTAGTCTCGGCGATCAGTCGTGAGGGCGCGGCGTGAAGGGGAGCGAGGCGGACGAACGGGTGGCGGCTGGTGACTCGACGCGTGCCCGCCAGACATCGCGCACCGGTCCCTCGGCGTCCTGGCGTGCCAAACCGGGACGGCCTCTGCCAGGGTTCGACCGCGTGATTCGCTCGCGACGGCTCCGTCGTCACTGTTGACCGTCGCCCGCCCGTGGTCGCCCGTGACAACAAACCCCTCGTCCATTCGGTCGATTGGGTGGTACGGCACGAGAACCGACTGCCACGACCCATCGACGCCATCGGCGAACGTTACCTCGTCAGCGAGGTGAATCGTTCGGACGGACGATCGAGCGCCACGGTTCGCCCAAGCGCGTCGAGCCCGGTCGCCTCGGGATAGCAGGCAGCGAGGTCGAACGTGGTAGCATCGCGTTCATCCGACAACTCCTGCTGGACGACGCGGGCGGTGAACTCGCTCCCGACGGCTTGTTCGTGACCGTTGACGTACGGAACGGAGTGACCCAGCGACCGGGCCGTGAGGTAGTCGTACCGTCGGTCGCTGAAGTAGTCACGGTCGTACACCGGTGCGCCGAGGTCGGCGAGGAACGACTCCTCGTGGCGCTGACGACCGTCCTGTCGGGCGGTACCCTGCTCGGCGTCGTGCCGGCCGGACTCGTCACCTTCGGGGGACGCTGTGGAAGCTCGTGTATCGAGGAGCGCGATAAGCAACTGTTCGAACGGCTCAGAACGCAGTACTGGAGCTCCGACGACTAACCACCGGACCGGAACCAACGAGTGTCGACCGTGGCTGGCCGGGTAGTGTTCAGATAAGGATTGAAAGGTGAGGCGGTGCGTTTTCAAAGTGACCTATGCCCGAAAACGCTCGCCTCAGCGGCTGTTTAGACGAGATCAACGTAGAGTTTGTGGAGCGAGAAGCAACACCGCAGCTGTTGATGAAACTCAGTATTCAGCTTCATCTGTCTGGACTGTCGCTTTCGAATACTGTTTCGTTTCTTGAAGTGTTCGGTGTTAATCGGGTTCGGTCCACGGTTCACAACTGGGTTCATAAAGCCGATCTACAGCCAGAAACTGGACGGAGCCCGAATCACGTTGCGGTTGATGAAACCGTGATTCAGCTTAATGATGAGCAATATTGGCTGTACGCCGCCGTCGATCCTGAATCGAACGATTTGCTCCATACAAAGCTTGAACCGACCAGAACAAACGTTATTGCGGATCAGTTTTTCGGGGAGCTCCGCGAAAAACACGACGTTGATGACGCGATCTTTCTCGTCGATGGTGCGGTTCCACTTCAGCAAGCCTGTCGCAAACACGATCTCGATTTTAGATACGAACGACATGGAAATCGAAACAGCGTCGAACGTGTCTTCCGTGAGGTAAAACGCAGAACAACCAATTTCTCAAACTGTTTCAGCAACGCCAAAGCAGAAACTGCTAACGAGTGGCTGAGATCGTTCGCTTTCGCATGGAATCAGCTTATCTGAACACTACCATCAGCAGACACCACAGTTACAAGTACCCGTCCCGTCGAGTAGTTGGATAGTGCAATGAGCGACGACGAGACACGAGAGACTGCCCGTCCGTCGAGCAAAGTCGCCCGTCTCATCGACGAGTACGCGCTGGGCGAATCGTTCGGCGCCCGCCTTGAGACGCTCTGGACGAGCGAGGGCGAGGACCGGATGAGCCTTCGAGCCCTCGCAGACCTGTTCAATCGGGCGCTGCTTGAGGCGGCAATGGACGAAGCGGGGATGGCGAGTGTCGATGGCGATGTCGAGAACCTCTATCGCCTGATGACCACAGAGGACGTGAGCAGCGGGATGCGCACCGAGGCGCGCGCGCGTCTCGACCGCGAGGACGTTGACGTGGACCGGCTCGAACGGGGCTTCGTCACCTATCAGGCGATTCGCAGCTACCTCAAGGAGTATCGGGGGGCCGAGTACGAAGGAACGACCGACACCAACCGAATCGAGAGCACCACGACCACCACCCAGCGACTTCGCTCGCGCCTTCGGTCCGTCGTGGAAGGCAACCTCGATCAACTGCGCTCGACCGGCCGACTGACCCTTGGAGAGTTCCGCCTCCTCGTCGACATCGACGTGCTCTGTGAGGACTGCGGCGCGCAGTACAGCGTCTTCGACCTCCTCGCTCGCGGCGGTTGTGACTGCGAATCGAACGAAGCCACAACAGTAGAATAACACAATTACGTCAGTTAGTCTCTGCGAAAAGAGGGGCGACTGTCGGACTATATCTCGGAGACGCGGGCGTACTCGTCGTCGAGGGCCTGCGCGTCCTCGGGGAGGAGCGCGACGACGAGGAACCGGGCGTACTCACGTATATAATCGACGAGCGCGGCGATGCGCTCGGAGTCGATAGCCTCCAGCGAGTCGAGGAGGACGAACGGCACCGTCTCGTGGAGATCGTGAACGAGGTACCCAGCGAGCGCGAACACGAGGCCAGTCACTTCCCGTTCGGACTCCGAAAGGTGATCGACCGTGTCCTCGTACGTGGCTCCCGACGCAGTCGCCCGAACGACGTGGAGTTCGAACACCGTCCGGTCGACCTTCCGCCGCCCCTCCCGGATCCGGCGTTCGACGCGTTCGATCCAAACGCGTTCGAGGTTCGCGTAGTCGAGGATATCGAGCACCGAATCCATGTGCTCGTTGAATTCCTCGACGGCTTCGGCTTCGATCTGGTCGATGCGCGTCCGCAGGTCGGTGAGTTCCTCAGTCACCGTCTGGCGCTCGTC
>Ga0075134_100772_pt1 | contig 10066 bp, 6 predicted proteins | sample AntRauMetaRauer3_FD_69803 | JGI IMG/M metagenome (GOLD analysis project Ga0075134, IMG submission 69803) | Saline lake microbial communities from Rauer Lake, Antarctica, in enrichment culture - Antartic Rauer Lake 3 Metagenome Rauer3 | ecosystem: Environmental > Aquatic > Non-marine Saline and...
GCACCATCATCGACTCGAAGTACGCCTGCTTCTTCAGCAGCGGCGACTGCTGGAAGTACTGCGCGTTCGTGATCTGGTTGTTCTCCCACTGTGCGTTGTACGCCTGGTGGTAGAAGTCACTCGACGAGAGGTCTCGCGGGCCGTCGTAGAACACGATCGGCGCGCCGAACTTCGACTGACCGGCTCCGAGATCCGGCCGCGGCGGCATGATCATCTTCCAGTCCACCGCGACGTAGCGGTTCTTCGCGTCGTCCTCCTCGATGCCCTCGAGGACGGACTGCGCCTGACTCTCGTTGTTCGCCAGCAGGAAGTTCGCGGCCGTATTCGCACCCTGCTGGAACGGGTTCGCGTGGGGCACGGCCTCGCCCTCGACGGTCATCCAGTGGCCGTAGTCCCACCAGGACATCACGCCGAAGGCGCCCTCGGGGTAGTCGAAGTCGTCTGTCTGCGCGTACGTCCCGTAGTACTCCATCTCGTCGGCGTTGTCCGCACCGCCGAACGTCCCCTGGTCGGGCGTGTTCGCGTCGTACCACTCCATCGCGTCCGCCCAGTCGGTCACGTCACCGGGGCCGTTGTTCTGGCCGATTGTGATGGCGGACTGCAGCGGGACCTGCTGGCCCTGGCTGTTCGTCAGCGTGATGGGCGTCGCCGATCCGCGCTGGGAGTCGTTGTTCGTCGCCTCCGCGACGGCCGGTGCCGCCACCGGCACCAGAATGAGGAGGACGACCATCGTCACCGTCCCGACCTGGTGCCAGCTCACGTCCTCGATGGCCGACGCCGGCTTGTCGAGGTTCACGAGCGCGAGCACGCCCTTCAGCACGTACGCGTTCAGGACGACGACCGGCACGATGAGGTAGTAGTTGAACCGCACCTGCGTGAACGCCGCCGACGTGAGGAACGCGCCCCAGACGACGACAAGGAGCTTCTCCGCCTCGTACTCGCCGGTCATTGCGACCGCCGCCAGCGTCGCCGCGACGAGCAGGAGCGCCGTCAGCTGGCCGTCGATGCCGAAGATGCCGCCGATGGCTGCGGAGAGTGGCGGCGAGACGAACAGCAGCGCCACGAAGCCGACCGCGGCCGCGGCGCCGGCGATGCGGCGCGGACTCCCGCTCGTGAGGTGGGGCTTCAGGAGGATGGCGACCGCGCCCGCGAGCGCGGTGAAGAACGCCAGCCCGTACTCGAGGAAGATGACGCCGAACATCCCGAGACCGTACTGGCCCTCGCGAGCCAGGAACGGCTGCGCCTCGCCGATAGTTCGCCTGCTGGCGTTGGCACTAAGTCCAAGATAATTCAGCAGTTGGTTCTGGAGTGTCGACCAGAAACTCGGCGCGACCAGAGCGAGCACACCGATGCCCACCACGAGGATGCCGAAGACCGCACCGACGTAGCCGGACCGGGAGAGCTCGCGGTCGTCGAACTCCCGGGCGAGCCACGCGAGGAACACCGCGCCGAACGCGACTGCCAGCGAGAACAGCGGCTGGAGGAGGGAGAATCCGGAGACGCCGAACCCGCTTTCGCCGAACGGGACGAACATGAGGAGGCCAGTCGTCGTCATCGAGACGGCGCCGACGACGGCGACGTGGTCGGGGCTCGTGCCCGTTACGTAGTCGCCGACGAGCTTCACGAGGAAGTACGCGCCGAAGATGCCGACCAGGAGCACGCCCGGCGGCCACACCCACATGTAGACGGCGGTGGCGACACCGGCGAGGACGCTCCAGCCGACGACCCGGCGGAGCCCCGCGACGTCGCGGTCGGAGAACTGCTCGAAGACCGGCTTCTCGCGCTCCGCGACGGTGAGCGCGACCATCAGGCCGAGGACGGCCAGGGACATGAACAGCGGCTCAGCGCCGTTGTGGTCGGCGGCACCGGCACGCGTCCGCAGCATGAAGTAGCCGGGGAGCAGGCCGAGGATGACCGCGGAGAACACGCCGCCGAGGCGGCCGCCCAGGCGCTTCCCCATGAAGTAGACGGGGATTGCGAGCAGCGCGCCGAAGACGGGCGGCGCGATTACTAGGACCATCCCGATGGTGTTCTCGGAGGGATTCCCGAGGCCGACGACCAGCGCGACTGTCGCCAGAATCTGGTCGAACAGCGTGCCGAACTGGCCCGCGAGCGTGCCGTTCGGGAAGTTCGTCCATGGGTCGAACGGCATCGTCTCCGGGTAGTTCTGGACCGTGTACGTCACCTGCCGCAGGTGGTAGTACGCGTCGTTCCCGGAGAGATACACCTGGCCGTCCCGGGTGAAGTTGTCCCACGCCTGCACGCGCACCCAGAACATGAACGCGAGCACCGCGCCCAGGGCGGGCACGTGGTACCAGTCTTCGAGGGCGTCGAGGGCTGCGTCGACGGAAACGGAGGAGAGCCCCGACGCTTCGGTCTTCTCACTCATTGCCCGTAGGGTCCGCCAGCGAGCGAATAAGCCTTGTCATCTCCCCATGAAGTGAACGGCGCGGGAGCCTCTACGATGGGTCGCGTTGGGTGAGGCGAGCAAGCGTGTTCTGTGCCCGGGGCAACTGTTCCCGCGTGGCTGGCTCGGAAAGCACAATCCTTATTGGCAAAACGAGCGCACTCCCGGTGATGAAGGTCTCAGTCGTCGTCTGCACGTACTCGATGGACCGCTACGGTCCCTTCTCCGAGGCCGTCGAGAGCGTGCTCGCCCAGACCCACGACGACCTCGAAGTCGTCCTCGTCGTCGACGGCAACGACGAGGTCTTCGAGCGCGTCCGCGAGGACTTCGGCGACGAAGAGGGCGTCGTCTTGCACTGTAACGACGAGAACCAGGGCATCTCGTACAGTCGGACGAAGGGCGCCGAACTCGCGAGTGGCGACGTCGTCGCGTTCATCGACGACGACGCCACCGCCGAAGAAGACTGGGTGGACCAGCTCGTCGAAGTGTACGAGGAGACGGACGCGATTGCTGTCGGTGGCGACGTCGTACCGGACTGGCAGACGGAGAAGCCCGACTTCTTCCCCGCCGAGTTCTACTGGCTGGTGGGGTGTGTGGAGCCCGGGTTCGCGGAGGACGGCGAGGAGGTCAGGAACACGTACGGCTCGAACATCTCCTACCGTCGAGAGCAGTTCCTAGAGGTCGGTGGCTACGACCCGAACACGGGCCGGAAGGGCGACAAGCACCTGCAGGCGCACGAGGCGCCCGTCGGGATTCGGCTCCGGGAGGAGTACGGTCGTGGAATGGTGTTCACTCGGGACGCCAGGGTGCATCACAAGCTCTTCGAGTACCGCGGCGAGTTCGGCTGGCTCGTGTTCCGGTCGTTCTGGCAGGGGTACTCCAAGCGCGTGATGGACCTGCTGTACCCGGACGCAGAGGACAACAAGAGTAGTTATTTAGAGCAGTTGCTGACCCGGTTCGTGCCGAAGCGCGTGAAGAACCTCGTTCGGTCGCCGTCGTTTGATCGGTTGCAGCAGCTGGTGGCAATCTTCGTGTTCACGTCTGCGGTGGGTCTGGGGTACGTGTACGCGATGGCGACACCGAATTTGGTCGAGAAAGCTAACTCGTAAACGCAAATAGCAGAACCTCACGGGAGCTCATTCCTTCCGTCAACCTCAGCGGTATCCGAGGTCGCGCAGGTGCTCCTCGATATCCACTTCCGGCCCGTCTTCGACGTCTGGTTCCCGTGTATGTTCGTCACTTGCTGTCGTTTCGACCCATGGCACCTTTCGGACAACAGGATGAGGGAACCCCTCCGGATGGCCGTATGCGTGCCACTCACCGAAGGCCTCACCGTGATCAGACGTGATGACGACCTTTTCCGCGTCAATGTTCTCAAGGAGTTCCTCGACGTCGTCTAGAACCCAGCGAAGTGTCTCCTTGTAGTCCTCGTAAACATCGTGTCGAGAGGATTTCCCCTCTTCCAGTAGTTCGTACCCACGATCTTCACGCTCGGTCGCTTCTCGCCCTTCTCTGAAGGCAGCGCCTACGTACGGGAGGTGGGGCTGAGTGTAGTGCGTGATGATTCGTCCGGCTTCCCCGTTTCGTCCGGCTTCAATCGTATAATCGGTCATCGGCTCTGGGAGAACTGAGCCGTACGTTTCGTTGTGGTGTGTTTCCCATACCTCGACGTGCGAATGTAGCTCACGCTCGTCTACAACGGACCAGGACGAGATATCGATGGGAGTGGTATTGTTCGCTGGGGGTCGTCCGCCACGAGCGAGAATCCCTTTGCTGAACCCGTTCCCCGAGATGTACGTCGTGTCGTTGATTGCATCCCTCCGAGACTCGGTAAAGGTGTTTGCAATCCACTCCGCGGACTGACTCCCGACCGACCACTTACTCTCGACTTCCTCAAGGAACTCGTATTCGTCGGCCACTTCTCGAAGTGTATCGACGCGGCAAGCGTCGAGTACGAGTAACACGTCCCAGTCTGAGTCGTAAATGTTCTCTCCGAACGGCCAACGAGACGTGATCGCGTACCAGACAGTCAGATACAGCGTGAAGGCGATATACAGCGGCGCTCTACTTGGTCGTTCTCGAAGATGCTCGCCCATCTCCGAGCACCACCCACCGAAGTTGACAGTCATCACGTCCCTGTAACGAGCATCATATTATGAACTCGGTGGTCTCGCTGCAGCGGTGCCGAGTTAGAGATAGCCGAGCTCTTCCAATTGGGATTCAACGTCCCCGCTGAGTCCCCCAGTAGTGGTTTCGGATTCTATATTGCCGATGGCTACAGAGAAGGGCTCTCTTGCTTCTGACGGCACCTCTTCAGTGTTGATCTCAGTCCCCGAGACGTACTCACTGTTCTGTCGTTCGCACCGGGACGCTGTTCCGAGAGAATCCCAGACGTACTTTACACCATCAAGATAGACACATCTCGAAGTTCGGTTCCAGTACTCGAATTGCTCGTGGTCCGTCGGTGGGTGAGCTACTCCGAGGCCCGCGACTTCTGCAGCAACCCGGCGTCCCTTTTCGAAGGATTGTCCGGTTGCGATTGCCGTAACGAGCCGGCCTAAATCCAGGTGAGAAATGAACTCGGATTCGTCAAGGTCCAGTGTCGCATTGATAACTTCGAGTGGGACATGCAGGAGTGGTTCCGTCATGTCGGGAGTCACGTGCCCGAAGTGTTGGTCCTGTTCTCCCTCGGCGAGTTGTTCGCCGTGATCAGCAGTGACAACGACTGCCGTATCGTCGTCGATGGATTCACAAAACTCAGCCACTTGACGAGACGTGTACTCCACTGCAGCCGCATAGAGGTCCTGGTAGATCTTGATCTCATGAGAGTGGTCGTCAATGGTTTCGTCCATGTTCATCTGGAGCGCGTCCAAATCCGGAGTCGTGGTACGACTCTGGTCACAAAGCAGTGACTGATCGTATCCGCGGACGTTCGTCAGGGGTCCGTGTGCGTCCATGATGTTGACGAAAATGAACGTTGGTTCGTCCACTTCATCCAGTTCTCGCTTCGCCCGTTTCAGAATCCTTTTGCAGCCGTCATCGAACGGCTTCGCAACAGGGAGTTTCTCAAACAGTTTCTCCGTCTGTGAGACGACCCCGTTGGCGACGCTCTTTGCGGGGTTGTCGTGAGCGAGACAGGACCGAAGGTATTCCAAGTACCGGCTGAATCCGTCTGCCCCGGATTCGTGCCAGAACTTCGAGGGAGAGAGACCCTCGGCGTACGGCATCGAGGACGTGATGTGGTAGAAGTCATCGAACAACTGATCGAACCCGAAGATTGGGCTGGCGTACGGATTTGCGCTGATACCCACCGTTCGGAACTCATCCAACTCGCTGAGAAATGTATCCTCCGGTCCCAGTTGATCGAACTGCGGAGTTGCAGAGTGGAACCCGTGTTGATGCGGCAGTAATCCGGTGAACATACTCGCGTGGCTCGATACACTCCACGTACTCGCTGTTCGGCACTCGTCGAACGAATGGTCCGACTGCTCTCTGAGCCGGGAGCCGTACCGTTCGAAGTAGTCATGTCGTACCGTATCGAGACAGAGTAGTACGACGTCCTGCGTCATTAGTTTGTAATTCTGTGAGAACGTTAAGTAGATAGCGGTGGGTGTCGACTCGGTTAAACGGAGTTATTTAATTCGAAGCAATGGAATTCGATCGCGTACTACCGTGACACCTTTGACAAAGTGTGCGCCAAGAAGAGAGCATGAGTAGCGGTGACGATAAAGTCGATAACGTTGCAGTCGCTCACTGGGGAGAGCACGTCAACGGCGGTGGAGATAGAGTTGCGTGGGAGCTCGCTCGCGTATTCGAGGATGCACCACTCTATGTCGGTTGGCAGGACGAGAACATCGAACCCGATGACATCGAGACGGAACAGATAATCAACGGTCGACTCCTTGAGTGGGCGCTTGAGCGGGGAGGGGCTTTGAGAATGTTCGCTCACCTCCTCGGATGGCAGAAGGCAGAACCCCTCCGTAACCATGACGTCATCGTCACCAGTGGGAACGAACCACTGTTCTACGTTCCCCCGACCGAACAGGTGTGGGTCTCGTACATTCACCACACGAACCGACGCCAGTCCGACCAGATTGACGAGGTTGGAGACGGACTCACCGGATCGCTCAAGCTCCTGTTCTACTACCTCGTGCGCGTCGCGTTCGACCACAACACCCACAAACCGGACCTGTTCCTCGCGAACTCCGAGCAGGTCAAGCGACGGATGATCCGGTACTGGGGTGTCCCTGAGGAGAAGATTGAGGTCGTCTACCCACCCGTCGATACGCACACGTACTCTCCGTCTGATGCCGAGACCGGCGATTACTATCTGACACTGTCGCGCCTGGACTGGCACAAGAGCGTCGACGAGATCGTCCGTGCGTTTGAGGATCTCGATGCAAAGCTCGTCGTTGCTGGTGACGGCCACGAGCGGGAGAGACTCGAATCGATGGCTGGGAACAACGTCGAATTCCGAGGATACGTGAGCGAAGCAGAGAAAAAAGAATTGCTCGCAGGCGCAAAGGCCTTCGTGTTCAACGGTCGCGACGAGGACTTTGGTATCTCGCCTGTGGAAGCGCTTGCAGCTGGCACTCCGTTACTCGGTGTTCACGAGGGCATGACGCAGTATCAAGTTGTTAAAGGGAAGAACGGGTACACATTCGAACGCGACGAAACGGGGGCAGCCATCGTTGATGCAGTCCGAACGTTCGAGAGGGAGGGTGTCGCGTGGGAGGCGGAGGAAATTGAGTTGTTCGCAGAACGATTCTCCGTGGGCGAATTTTCAACTCGAATAAAGAGAATGGTTGAACAGGCGGTCCAGAATGCGAATATCCATCCGGAATGGCGAGAAGAAGCACCGTTAGTGAGCTAGTTCTCTATTCAGTGGTCTCGAACCCTCTGTTCTTGACCATCAATATTTTGTACTAGTTCAGGAATACTCCCGTGATGGGAAAGTACGAACTGAGTGTCGAAAACGTCAAGAAAGCACTCAGAAGCCCGAGCCGTGCAATCGACAAGGTATTTCTAGAATATTCGATTCGGCTTCCTGCAACGCTTCTGAATAGCAAATGCACCATCGGTACCAATGTCTATAATCGTGATTGGGACGTTCTGATTCTACTCGATACGTGTCGGGTTGACGCACTCAAGGCCGTTGCTGACGAGTACGACTTCTTGAATGACATCGATTCTATCCAATCTGCTGGCGGGGCTTCGGGGGAGTGGATTGCTCGAACGTTCGACGAGCGGCATCTTGAGTTAATCCAGAATACTGCGTATCTAACGGCCAACGCTCACGCTCGTCAGATCTTGGACGAGCAAACCCAGCGGGACAATCCGGACAAACACCTGACCTACAAGACCCTGCGATTTTACCCGACGGTCGCCGTTGATGATTTGGGCAAACTAGAACCGCTTTACCAGTACGAACCCTGGGGTGAAGATGGGGATCTAGGCCACGAAAAGGGAATGACGCCCCCTCGATATGTTACGGAGCGAGCGATTTCTGTTGGAAGACAGATGGACTACGACCGGATGATTCTTCACTACTTTCAGCCACACTCTCCTTGGGTTGCTAACGCCTTGAGCGAAAATCGAGAGCTGAAGGAATATGAAGATGACTGGTGGAGCTACCTGACGCGAACTGGAGACGTGGAGTCCGTCTGGGACTCGTATCTGTCCGATCTTCGCTACGTTCTAGACGATATCGAACTTCTACTCGACAATATGGATGCAGATACTGTTGCCATCTCTGCCGACCATGGGGAAGCGTTTGGCGAGTACGGAGTACAGGGCCACGAAATTGGAAGTCTGCATCCAAAGATACGAACTGTTCCCTGGGTGGAAACGTCCGCCGTCGACGAAGAAACGTACACGCCAACCATCGAAGCACCAGAGACCGAATCCGAGTTGTCCACGGACGAGGTTGAGGAACAGCTCAGTGCGCTCGGATACATAACGTAATCCGCCTCGATTTAGCTTCCAAAGCTATCGAATTAGGTCTTTCACCCAATTCAACAAGCGTCCGTTCCGGTCGATTCCAAGAATCGTGATAGCTAGTATCGCCCACGAGACCGGTCGGATGGGATATCGGAGAATCGCGAGTGATAGATACTTCATGGCCTCGCGACGGTTACCATTCGACTCGTAATCTCGTCCGAGAACGTGGTAGTGGTACGAGAGAATTTTCGATTTCGGCAATACGCCGAACTCCTCAATTCGGTTTCGAACTTTCTGGAGAACTGCCCTGTCTCCTTGGATGCGACTGTCGAAGTCCTTCGAAATGCTATCCTCCTGTTCGCGCTTCTCGACAAGTATCTCGTCAACAAAGTCCACATCATATTGCTCAGTGATTCGAATCCAGAGGTCGTAGTCCTGTCTGCTCGGGAGAGAGGTATCGAATCCACCCACTTCCTCCGCCACGTTCCGTCGGACCATCACCGTTGACGTGGGATGGACGCGGTCGCGCTCCAGTTCTTCGAGATAGATGTTCCCACGTGCCTCGGGGTAGCGCTCCCACTCACTCCCGTCGAGTTCGTACTGGACGAACCCGGTATAAACGAGGCCGAGGTCATCGTCACCGTTTTCGAATACGTCGCGCTGTTTCTCTAACTTCGTCGGTTTCCACGTGTCATCGGCGTCAAGGAAGGCGATGTGATCCCCATCCGCGTGTTCGATCCCGGTGTTTCGGGCGGCTGCCGCGCCCCGATTTTCTTCGTGCGTGACAAGGCGTACCCGGTCGTCGTAGTCGTCTATCACTGGTTCAAAATCGGTACTCGAAGCGTCGTCGACGACCAAAACCTCATAGTCGTTGGTAGTCTGATCGTCTACACTGTCGAGGGCGTCCCGAAGGAGGCCCGGCTGCTCGTAGACTGGGACAATGACGGAAATCATGGCAGGGCTATTCGTCGTGGGTGATACGATTCTCGTAGTAACGGAAAAAGCATCTGAGTCATCTGCATCCCAGGTTTTGGAGTCGACGTCTTAGTTCAGCCTCATTAACGCACATGGAATCTTTACTCGTAGTCTTGCAGACCGGATATTCTACTGATTCCAAGAACTCCTTTCCGGACTCCGAAACTTTCCCCAGGGGTTTTCAGTTCTAACCCATCTAATGAAATAACTTCCGCGGTTCTCGATTAATCTCTTTCTGGAGTTTGATACGCCAACTGTGTGCCGCACCCCGGTCATCGTTCGTTAGAAGCTAGTAGAAGCATTTAGATTTCATAGTTTTATAACGACGTGTGTGGGTTTAGTTTCGAAACTTTGGGTCACTGTCGATTGAGAAGTGCTTGATGGAAAAACATCTCTGTCGGTGGATGACTATCACATTTCTGCACGCAGTGAAACAATACGCTGCCTGCGTCAGGCCGTTCTATACCCGGAAAACGACGACGCGCTGGGTTGGATTGGTCTTGAACCTGTCAGTTCGAATGATCCAGTCCGACAGTGCATTTTGTGCTTGTGTGAGCCCGAACCGATGAAGCGTCTTCAACAGTCTCTCATAGTGGGGAACATCTGCGAATGGATAGACGGCCTCAAGTTGACATTGATGAGTTCGAGCGAGCACACTCAAGTACTCGTTTTTCGAGCGTTGCTTCACGTGATCTGCTGCGTGCTTGGTATGTTCTTGCCACGCGATTCGTAGGACAATAAGTC
>Ga0075134_100795_pt1 | contig 9784 bp, 6 predicted proteins | sample AntRauMetaRauer3_FD_69803 | JGI IMG/M metagenome (GOLD analysis project Ga0075134, IMG submission 69803) | Saline lake microbial communities from Rauer Lake, Antarctica, in enrichment culture - Antartic Rauer Lake 3 Metagenome Rauer3 | ecosystem: Environmental > Aquatic > Non-marine Saline and...
GGTGCTTCCAGCGTAAGCGTATAATACGCGCCGCCAGGGCAAGATAGATTAACGTTAAGACTCCGGCATAAAAACCGGTAATTGTAAGTTGTGATGTCACTTGCTGCCCCTTCTTTTTCTGGCTATTTGCATTCTAGGGTTGGAATTTAACTCTAGAGAGAATTATCACACTACTTAAGCTAATCATGATTTGGTTGGATTTGCTATGATTTAGCAAGAATCAACATCATCTATACTTGGTTGGGAAAGCAATAATGAAATTAGATTCTATTCTTTTGAACCAACCTTCTATAATGTTCACCAAGTGCAGTTAATCTACACGATTTACTTTCCATCGCAGCATTCCACATGTGATCTGCACCATCAGGCACAAGGAGGTTTAATCTGTTATATTTCTGCAGTACAGAAAATATTCTTGTGTTTTCTTCAACTGGTTTTGGCATTCCTTCATCTCTACCTTTCATTTCAGGTTCAAACGTAGGATCGAGGGGGAAAGAATAGCCCGGAGTAGGGAAAAATGTTTTAATTTTCCTTAAATCCTCAATGGATATAGCAGGGGAGGATTTTCTTAACGACACGAATTGCTTCACGTTTGTTTTGAAAACAGGGCGTTGTTCCCATGCCCCAAGAGATTGATCAATATGTGCATAAATACTCCCTGGGGTAATGTCGCCAGTTAAGTTGGCAGCGCTACCGCTTAAAGCATCAACCAACAGCGTAGTAAAAACCCCACAACCATTTTGCTCTGTAGCGTACTGGTCTTTGGTTGACGCGGTTAAAACTGTGACACCTTCGGCAAGTGACGCTAGTTGTCCCGTTTCAGGTGGAGTTCCTGCAATTCCTGAGTGACAACTATCAAGTATAATTAGTTTGTTTTTAGCTGGTGATTTATTCGCAATTGTCAGTATTTCCGAGAGTGAAACACCTTCATCACCTCGCGAAGCTTCCGATGTTAATAAATAACCACCTGTCGCCTCAATATGACCATGCCCAGCAAAATAGAATAAAGCAATATCTGCATCTGCTTTAAACAATTCAGTAATTTGGTCTTTTAAAACACCACGTTTAACTGTTTCGCTAGGTCCTGTTCCTGTCAACAATCGGCAATCAAAATTCACAGACCCGCCATCGTGTCTTTCCAAAACTGCTTTTACAGAATGCGCGTCATTTACACACCCGTGTAGGTGACTTCCATGTTCATAATGGTTGACACCCACTATCAATGCGATCCTCATAATTTAATCCTTTATAAACTGTCTATGAAATTTCTAATCGCATCCCAGGTCCAAACGACAGTTTTGACGCCTTCTACACTTGTCCTGTCATCTGTGTAAGCCCAAACGCCTAAAACTTTTTTCCCTTCTTCTTTTGCGCAAGCTATTTCCCATTTCTGACCACTTGAACTCAGTGAGTTCTTGCTTATAAGTGCAATGACACCATCAGACCGTTTAATGCGAGTTCTTACTTTAGCCTTCCAATCAGTGTCGTAAGCTTCTTTAACAGACATATCGATATATTCAAAAGGGGAGTTGGTATTTAACGATTGACCCTTTAAAAAATCCCGCTGTCTCTTGTCTTCAATTGCAAAAGCTACAAAGATCGTTTTCTTAGTCGCCATATATTATTTCTCCATTTTATTGATAATTTAATGTGCTCTTAATCCAAATCACCATTTTCAACCTGCTTAACGAGCGTAGGTATATGTGGCCCATACTCAACCTTCCCTCGACAAGAACGGATGCCGCTACCTACCTTGCGAGCTTCTGCCGAATACAGCGTCTTTGCGCGAATGATCTCATAGCTATAACCGCGCCCAAGTCGATTAGACATCTTGATCAAGCCGTTCAAACCCTCAGTGTATGCATTGGTTATTGGAAATGGTGCATCCCAATAAGCGAAAATATCGTCATAGTGGTTGTGAACCGTTTTGACGAGCTTTTTGAAAGGCTCCATACCATCCGCAGGTAAACTATTCTTCCATGCCTCAAATGCGTTCTGAGCTTTTTGCTTGTCTGGTTCATCATAAATAGCAAAGAAGCTTTCTTTGAAATCATAAGCAATGGACAACTCTGGTATTTGCTCACGTACGATAGTAAGAGCCTTTTTTTCTGCAGGTGTTAGGTTAGCTGGGCGCTTTAATGTCAGCCATCGGATCGACTTTTTGACATTAATCCTATCTTCCTTGCTAAGTTGTACTTGATACTTTTTACGTTCCTCTTCTAGTGCTTCAGATGCCATTTTGACAACGTGGAACTTATCAATTACCAACTTTGCGTTTGGCAAAAACTCTGAGAATGAACGTTTGAATGGTCGCCACATATCGGTGCATACCCATTCGACTTTTTCGCGATTAGGCAAATCCCTAAAAAATGGTTTCAGGTGATCTTGTGTACGATGTTCAAGCATTTCGAAGACGTTGTTAGTTGCAAGATTTGTGATTACGCATCGATAACCTCCGGCCAAGTTAACCTCATCAATACCCATGATAACTGGCGTTTCGTAACAAACTGTTTTTTCAAGTTCTTGAATCAAGTCATGCGCAATATTTTTTACTGTATTAACAGCGACACCCGTTTGGTCTGCCAACGCCCTAAATGTGGTGCCAAGACATTGTTGACGAATAACATCGACCAAACGTTTAGTCGCTCGACGCTTATCATCCAAAAAACTTAGTTCAGGCATCGCCAATTTCCCGCAGCTCTCACATCGAAAACGAGGCCTTTGTACTTCAAGCCTGACTGGTTCCATATAGAGTGGGGTGTCAGAGAACTTGTTCTTGCGCGTACCATGCTTGTGCATGGGAATTTTGCAATCTAAGCACATAGGAGCATGGACCTCATCGGCTACAGCGACAATGATTAGCGCCTTGCTCTCTTTATACATATCAACCGGTTTAATACCCGGCAGATTGAGAAGATCAAGCATCGGGTTAGTCCAAATCCAAATCTATATTTTTACCATCTCTAAGCATTTCATAAATCACATCGACCAGAGCTGACATGCCTTGACGATCTGACTTGAGTACCTGTGTGGCAAGTTTTTGATGGCTAGTAAGCGCACGAACAACGGCTTGTTGAACTGCACCAGGCAAGTTACCTTTAAGCGCCTGTTCTCGCGTGTTGCTTTCAACCTGAGCCATAACCACGTCACTTTCACCGGCAATCGATTTTATTTGGTTAACAAATGCAACCTGATCTCGAATTGGCGTAGCTTCCCCAAACAAGCTATTGAGCTTTTCGATGATTTCTTGCACAAATTTGGGCTTGTCTCCTGCACCGCCACCACCACCTGGGCCGACAGGTTCCAAAACAGGCTTTTCTTCATCCTCAATAGGTTCAACAACACGCCCTTTAATATCAAAACCTGTAAGAACCAGTCCTTTCAAATCTACAGTTTCAGGAGCTTCATTGTGCAATCGTTTTTGCAACAACTTAGAAAAAGCAGCAAAGTTTTCAAGTTCTGGGTCTCCAAAATCAATCAGTTGAGCAACATAGGAATAGGTTCGACAGAAACGGCCTAGATCCGATTTAAAGCCCAGCAATGATTTAATCTGCTCCGCATATTCATCTTGATGATGGTCAGCTGATTTCATCCCTGCTTCATCACCTTGCGCACGAGCCTTTTCAAAAGAACCCTCCCAGGTTGCCATCGCATCGCGAAGCATTTTCATTTTGTCGTTGTAGAGTCGAGTCGCACTTTCTGTTGCGGCATATAACGCCTTGTGTTGCGGGGCTTGAGCGTGGGTAATGTCGCGAATAGTTTTAAAGCGAGCCTCTTTGAAAACGGCAAGGTCTTTTTCGCTATACAGACTATGTTCATCCAATCGCTCTTTGATTTCATAAACCACATTTAAATCTTGCACTTCTTCTATATGCGCACCGTCGTCATACAGTGAAAATGCATAACGGACATTCTCTGGGTCATTCACAAAATCAACTATGAAAACCTCGTCTTTTCCTGGTGCCATGCGGTTCAGACGTGAAAAGGTCTGCACAATTTCTACGTGGTTAGCAATTTTCTTATCTACATACATTGCCACTAATTTCGGTTGGTCAAAACCCGTTTGGAATTTATCTGCAACCAACATCACCCGATATTCTGGGCGGTCGAAAGCAAAACGTAAATCTTGGCCATGAACAGCAGGGTTCATTTTTTGTTCTGTGAACTCCTCATTTTCATCGACAGAGAATACATCCTCAAAAGCATTATCATCGTTGTGCATCACTTGTTTTCCAGTCATTTTGCCAGAAAATGCAACCAGTGAATGAATGAAACTGTATTCGCTATGTAATTCAATATAACGATCAAATGCTTTTTTATAGCGAATGGCGGCAGCCCGTGAGCTTGTAACAACCATTGCTTTTGCCTTCCCATCTAAACGGTGAGCTACGTTTTTTGAGAAATGTTCAATAATGAATTGGACTTTCTGAGTAACATTAGTCGGATGTAGCGCCATCCATTGAGCTAAAGCCCTTTTTGCGGCTTTACCACTCACTCGCTTACCGTCTTCAAGCTGCTTCGACAGATTGAATGCGGTTTGGTAGGGCACGTAACCTTTTAACACATCAAGAATAAAGCCTTCCTCAATGGCCTGACGCATGGTGTATGTACGGAAGGCTTTCGGTGGATTCTCTTCTGAAACTGGCTTAGAGGTATCTTCTGGTCTGCCAAATAGCATTAAAGTCGCGTGTTTAGGGGTGCCAGTAAACGCGAAGTAGCTTATGTTTTCGGGGCGTGCACGGGATTTTTGCAATTGCTCCAATAGTTCGTCCACAGTCATGCTGGACATTTTGCCTTGACCACTCATCCCTAAAGCGGTTTGCAATTTTGCTGCGGTCGAACCTGTTTGAGAGTTGTGGGCTTCATCAATAATGACTGCAAAGCATTTACCCTTTAAGGCCTTGTCAGTAATAATTGCTTCCATTGCGTAGGGAAAGGTTTGAATGGTGACAACAATAATAGGCGTACCATTGATCAATGCATCTGAAAGCTGTTGGCTTTTAGACTTTGATGACTTTTGGCGATCTATCGCTGCTATCACACCAAACTGGTGGTCAATTTGCTTTACTGCATCTTGTAGTTGTCCATCTAATACATTTCGGTCAGTAACGATAATTACACTATTAAATACAGTGTCTCCATTGTCTCTTCGTAGCTTAACTAAGTCATGTGCTGTCCATGAGATGGTACTTGTCTTACCTGAGCCAGCACTATGGTCGGCCAAATAGGTCATTCCTGCACCGTTTTTTCGGGCATCAGCAATCATGCCATTGACAGCAGTCCATTGATGAAAGCGAGGAAATATTAGCGTTTCTTTCTTGGACCAGTTTCCCTGAATATCAACTACATCCTTTTTTTCGACATACACGAAGCTATGGAATATGCGTAACCATGCATCTGGTTGGCAAACGTCTTCCCAGAAATATGCGACTGGATATTCAATACTGCCATCTGGCTTTTTATCACCTGGCGGGTTGCCTGCTCGGCCCTCATGCCCTTTATTAAAAGGCAGAAAGAAGGTGTTAACGCCATCAAGCTTAGTTGCCATCATAATTTCAGAATCTGACATTGCAAAATGAACAACCGCACCACGTTTAAACGTCAATAATGGCTCTTTACGCTTGGTTTTTGGATCAAACGGCAGGCGGTCTTGTCGATATTGTTCCATCGCTGCTTCTGCCGATTGCGTGAAGTCCGTTTTTAACTCGACCGTGGCGACGGGCAAGCCGTTGATGAAAAACACCAAATCAATAGCAAACTCACGCGCAGGGTGGTATTTTAGTTCCGGCACAACACGCAGAATATTGGCCTTGTACCGCTCTATCACCGCTTCATTCCGCATATCTTCAGGCGCAGATTCAGTCATTTCGATCAGACCACAACCGGCAATTGAAAACCCTTGGCGCAGCACCTGCACCGAACCTTGCTTCTCAAGTGCTGTTGCTAGACGCTCCATAACAACATCAAGTGTTTTGATGCCATTTAACCGCTCCAGCTTCTCCCATTTATCCTGTTGGCCGCTCGCTTTTATCCAGGCTTCTAGGTCAACTGGGTACAGTGCACGTTCGGTATCATAGTATTTCGTATCACCCAGCTTCCAACCTTGCTCTACCAATCGATCAATGATGTAACTTTGAAAATGCTTTTCCTGATGGGCAGATGTATTCATGCGGGCTCTCCTCGTAAATCTATTTGCCCAGTTACCGCAGCAGTAATAAAGGCCGAACGATGCTCTTTAAGCAATTCTATGCTTTTCTGTGTTTTATTAATTAGAGTGTCTATGCGGGTTGTTTGCCGGTTTATAAAACTAACAATTTTTAGACATTCATCTTCAGGAGGAACACAGACCGGAATGTCACCAATTTCATCTTGGCCAAGCCCAAAACGTGTTATCCCAGGTGATTCTACAAAAAAGTGAGCTTTTGTAGACGTTGCTTGAATAGATCGATACAGAAAGCCGCTAAGGCTATCCTGATGAGTCCTTATTATAGTTAGGTGATAACCACATATAACGCCTGGCATGTCTTGTAAAACCAATGAAGGAATTCCTATGTCTCTTGGATCTTCGGAATCTTTAGTTATAATGATATCGCCGCACATTAACCGGAATTTGCTTATTTCATTAACACTTGCCGTTGCTTTCATAAAGTCCAAACCAATGGTTATGAACTCGTTGTAATACACATCAGTGTAGTTACAAAGCAAAACCTCAATTTGATCATCATAGCTCTTCTTATCTACGTTACTATTGTAAAAACCAGCCACGTGCCGCAAGCGTTTATATTCCCAGTGCTCAGGAATTTCTCCAATCCATTCAACTCCAGAATCTTTCATCTTCACATTAGGATTTAGCCCTTTTGTAACCGCAAGGGTAATCAACGCTTGGCGCTTTTCTTTCAACAGTTCGATGAAGCGGGTTTTCTTGGTGATTAGGGTATGGATTCGTTGATTTTCTTTATCGATCTGAGCAGCTATCAAAGCCTGCTCCTCATAGGAGGGAATCGCGAATTTAAACATTTGGAATAGTTCTGATGGAACTCTTTTTAACCCACCTGAACCGGTCATTTCAGAGATAGCTATTTTTAAAAATTGGTCCTCTTGTAATCGATAATATAAAAATCGATTATTAGCATTTTCTTTAGCTCGTATAGTATTGATTTCTGTAGAACCAAAACCTACACCATTCACTAATCCTTCGGCAACAGCAATATTTTTATTCTCAAAACACGGAGTAACCTTTGCAATTAAAATATCGTCATCGGCAAAATAACTATAACCATCGTAAACTTCATCTATTACGCGCGTTTCATCTAGAATAATAGTGTCAGTTTTAAGTTTCTCCATTGGCAGAAAGGTGCACAGTTTATTGCGTTCTGTAGTAATGGTTGATTTCTTAGGATTCAGTTCAGACACATACTTGAACCGAGTCAACTCCCAATGTTTTGGAGCTTCACCAATCCAAGTAATGCGAGATTCTTTATATTCTGGATAGGCTTTATAGTGACTCATTCTGTTGCCACCTCTGCCAATAGTGCCGAGATTTCATCTTCAATATCTTTTAATTCAGCATCGATATCATGCAGCTTGCGCGGTGGCTGATACTGATAAAAAAAGCGGTTAAAGTTGATTTCATACCCCACGCGACCAAGCTGCTTGTCTTTATCATCGATAAAGCTTTCGTCGATATAAGCATCTGGCACATGCGGCAGCACTTCACGAGCAAAGTAATCCTGAATCGATTCCAAATAAGGTACGTTTTCGTAATCCGTTAAATCTGTGTCAGGCACGATATTGCCTTGCGCATCGATCACCGGCTCCGCTTCAGGGTCTTTGCGGCCAAATGCGACGAGCAAGGCAGTAATGAAGGTTTTGTTGGCCTTTACCTTGAGTGATTTGGCGTCAGGATTTTTCACGGCCTCTTTGGTGAAGGTTTCTGCCCAGCTGTATTCTTTGGACTCACCCAACTGCGGCTGCATGGCCTCACGCCAGAATGCTTGATGCTCAGCCGGTAGTTTCTGCCAGGTATCGGTTGCTTCTAGCGTAGTGAAACCATGATTATCAAGCTTCAGTGTCATCCGCAATGGGCGAAGTACTTTAATACGGCGGTAGCCAAACACTTGGTAATCAACCATTTTAGAGTTAATGTCATTTTCGGCGGCAGTATATATCTCCAATATTTGACGTCGCTGGTCATCACTCACTATGCGACGTTTGTTACCTTCATTTTTAATCGAGGTCCAAAGGTCTGTGGCATTAATAAGCTGCAATTTGCCTTTGCGGTTATCTGTTTTCTTGTTGGATAAAATCCATAAATAGGTAGCAATATTGGTTCTAAAGAAAATATCTGTTGGCAGCGCAACAATCGCTTCAACAAGATCGTTCTCTAGTAGCCAGCGGCGAATCTCAGACTCGCCAGAGCCAGCACCACCATTGAATAAAGGGGAGCCAGATAAGACAATTGCAGCACGTCCACCGCCATTCTGTGGGAATTCCAGCTTACTGGCTAAGTGCATGAGGAACAGCATTGAGCCATCGTTAATTCGCGGTAATCCTGGACCGAAACGGCCTAATTCACCCTGCTTATGTTCCCGTTCAACAGCTGTTTTATCTTTTTCCCATTTTTTACCAAACGGGGGATTAGATAAACAGTAATGGAAGCGCTCACCGGCAAACTGATCATTTGAGAGCGTGCTGCCCTGAAGGATGTTTTTGGATAAATCCCGTCCGGGGTCTGACTCAAGACGACGGATGAGCATACCAGCCACACCAACCGCATGAGTTTCAGGTTCAAGCTCTTGACCGTGTGGAACTAAAACGGGCGGGATTTTGTAGTGACTACCGTAATCGGCAACATGATTCATTGCATCAGTCAAAAATCCACCTGTCCCACAAGTAGGATCGTACAGAGTACGGATAAGACCAGGACTTTCCTCAAACAGCGCGTCATCGGGATCAAGCAAAAGCGCAGTGGCTAAATGTACAACGTCGCGGGGCGTCATGAAATCTTCAGCGCCCTCATTTACCTCTGCACCAAAGCGGCGAATCAGATGCTCATAGATGTTACTCATCACCCGATCTGGCACGGTGTCAGGGTGTAAATCAATACCAGCAAAGTTTTTGCAGATGGTGAAAAGCAGCCCAGCCTTTTCAAGCCGGATTATCGTGTTGCCGAATTCAAACTCTTCAAATATTGCTCTAGCATTATCAGAAAAAAGAGAAATGTAATCTTCAAGATTACGACGGGTTTTTGTACTGCCAAGCGTTGAAAGCGAATATTCAGAGGTGTTGTAGAAGGGATAGCCAGCGGTTTGGCGTAAAATTGGATCAAGCTCAACTTCAGCATCCTTGAAGTTGTCATAAGCTCCCCTTACAACTTCTCTTGTAGATTCAAGAGCACACTCCAATCGTCGTAATAAAGTAAAAGGCAATATGATCTTGCCAAAATCGGTATGTTTAAAATCACCCCAAAGGTCTTCTGCGTTTTTCCAAATAAAATCTGCCTTCGAGGCAGCTGAACCTGAGAATTCTGTCATTTCGGTCTCCAACCATCTTTTGCACAAAACAATACATTATGCTACCGAGCGCAGTCAACCAAGTTTTGCACAAAAGAAGGGTTTTGCTCTTCGATGAGAAATTTCATGATCCAACCTCAGAATGCAAATAGCCCTTTTTCTTTGTTAGTCGGCGTCATCAAAAAAGGCTCACCATGTGAGCCTTTTGCTAAACCTGTTATTTTCTAAGCAAGTCGCCAAGCTGCTCACTGACTTTGTCGACAGGCTGCGTA
>Ga0075134_100813_pt1 | contig 9530 bp, 10 predicted proteins | sample AntRauMetaRauer3_FD_69803 | JGI IMG/M metagenome (GOLD analysis project Ga0075134, IMG submission 69803) | Saline lake microbial communities from Rauer Lake, Antarctica, in enrichment culture - Antartic Rauer Lake 3 Metagenome Rauer3 | ecosystem: Environmental > Aquatic > Non-marine Saline and...
AAAATCTGACGGCTCTGTCGATTTACTGAACACTGACGACGCAGACACTCCTGTCGCCCACGACGGCGTAGAAGCTCTGTTGACCGTTGATGTTTGGGAACACGCTTACTACATCGACTATCGTAACTCTCGTCCTAACTACTTAGAAGCTTTCTGGAAGCTGGTAAACTGGGACTTCGTGAACAAGAACTTTGCTTAGAGCAAACTTGTGAATGATTAGAAAAGGCGCCGTTTGGCGCCTTTTTTGTTACTTAAATATTTTATCCAAAGGGATGCGATACCCAGAGTCATACGTTCTTTGCTGATTCTTCGCTCTATGTGCTAGAAGGGATAGTCGGAACGGCAATTTCGTACATTACACAAGACGCTCGTGCCTTCATGAGAGCATTTCTTCTCTCTTCAAACGTCTTTGCTCCGTCACTTGCAGCTTCAATCTGATCAGTCACACCGCGGATAATCTCGTTTCTGGTTTGTGCGATTGCAGAGCCGCTTAATCCGGACTCTTTCAAAGCCTGACCGGCAAAGTTTGTAGCGCCAGCCCAACCGCCTAAACCAGCAACCCAGGCCGCATTTGCGCTAGGACTCGCGGCAGCTAATGCAGGCACAGCTACTGAACCAGCTAATAACCCACTCATTGAAAGCCAGTACGCCATTCTTGCCTGATTCGCAGATTTTTGTTCATAGCCTGATAAACGGGGAAGGCAAAAATTCAGAACTTCGGCGAGCTTTGCCTCGATCAATTCCTGGTTTTCTTGATCGAGTTGTTTCGTCGACTTACCACTGTCAGTAATCTTCTTCACGGAAAACGTCTTCGCTGCGCTTGCATCGACACTAAGATCAGTTGGTGCGCTCGTACATCCAGCAACAACTGTTGATAAAACAGCCAATACGATCAGTTTCATATTGCCCTCTATATTGTTGCTCTATGAGCTCCAACGTTGCCATATTGAGATTAGTTATAGACCTATTATTCAATTAACACAATAAACACTAAAACTATAACTTTAGTCTTTAGCGTGCTGAGTAATCAGAAAGGAGTCTGCCGGTAGAATTGACACAATAACCGGTAGACCTCCGGCATATGTTCTTTCATCGTTCTTGGGGCTTCAAAAAAAGTCTCGCTGCACACGGCAAAAAATTCAGCCGGGCTGGTTAACGAATAGCCGTCTAGCGGTAAAGGTCGGTGGTGACTCAAATCACTCTGTAGCCGCTCCCAGGCCGCTGAGAAAATATCGTGCCATTCTCCGGGTTTCATGTCGGGATGCATGGGTGGCGCGCCGTTGGCACCATCGCGCAACATATCAAGCTTGTGCGCAAATTCGTGTATCACAACGTTCGCAGCCTTTCCGTGACGGGAATGAGGGCCTGTATGACACACCGACTGCCATGAAAGAATCAGCGGGCCTCGCAACCAGGCCTCGCCGCTTAACCCAGGGCTTTGAGCATGAACAACACCATCGTCACTACGGTAAGGCCGATTGGGTACAAAGTCCCCTTCGTAAAGAATGATGCTATAGATATGATCGTACCAATCTAACCCAAGGTGCAAAACAGGCACGCAGGCCATAGTTGCTATTTTAAGGCACATGGCGTCATTGAATTGAAAGCCGCCGCCTGAAGCAAAGTTTTTACGAACCAAAAAGCGAAGGGTCATATTCCGCAGAGCATCACGCTCAGCACCTTTGTATCGCGCCACAACGGGCCAGTCAGCAACAGCAGATTCCCACTCGCTTTCTGTGAAGCCCATTTTTTTAATGCGCCGGTTTTCAAACCACGTACGCAGTCTTTTAAACATGTGTTTTTACGGCCATACTTCTTTCCATGTACGCACTATAAAAGCACTGAGGTTAATCCTCAACGCCGCTATCAGACTCTTCAGATTCGGCAGCCAGTTCCAGCATTTTTTCACGAAAGTTATCCAGACCTTTCATAACCAGCTCATAGGTTTTATCGACATCGCTTTCAACATCACCTTCATACACCTGGAAGCTGGTAAGAATATCTTTGGCGCCTTTAAAGCCCGTTTCGATACCACCACGAATAATTTCCATAAACTTGTTCAGGGTTTCTTCTTCAGACTCGCCTGCATTGATTTCTTTATAGCGACTGTAAAAGTTGGTAGCAAAAGAAACAATACGATCCGCCGTAGCCTTGGGGGAATTATCCGTGCCGGATTCATAGGTTTTCTTCACAGCATTTTTGCCCATCACCGGCTCTAGCTCGGCATTAATGCCTTCCAGTGCCGTTTTATACAGCAAGCTGAGTGCATCATTATTGCTGCTAAGCGAGACACGTTCATGGGCGCGTAAAATGGCCTCGTTTTGCGCCTGCCTGGAATTCGGGGCGGCCTCTTTCGTAGTGCGATTGTCATCCGCTTTTACATTATTGGTATTTTGCTTACCAACGTTTGTTACAGAAGTACCATTGCCTGAGATAGTTGACATGATGTTGTTCCTGGAAAGTTGGCTATAACTTAGTTTTAGTATAGCCCGTAACTGGTTATCGGCAGATAGAGGTCAAAATTTAGGCTTTTATTAAAATGGGCTATGGTCAACCCAAAGAAAATAGAGCGAGCACAAAAAATGCCTGACAACTCAAAAAGAATCATCAGGCACTAATGAACAACTTAAATCTGTTTATATCAGAAAAGACGCAAAGCTGGCTAATCAATCCACCAAATCATTCGGCATGTCACCGCGCAGGCCATGCCAAATTTCAGCGGACTCATAACCGTAACGACGAACCAGGTTTACCGACTCGTTGTAGTCCCCTTCACGTGCTACGGCAATTAGGTCGGCGTAGTAGTCGCGAGCCAACTGACGAGCTTCTGACGATGAAAAGTAGTACTGGCCAATACGTGCGTACAGACCTTTAAAGCCGTTTAGCACCAGTACATAAATAGGGTTGCCGGAGGCCATAGCTAAGTCGTGGTTTAGCTGATAGTCGAATTCGGCAAATGTTTTTTCGTTATCTTCCAGCTCGCTGGTGGGTTCCAGCAGTTCAATAACCCGCTGTGGGTTATGGCGAATAGCGGCACGAATATAAATAGCGCTTATGTTGGTACGCGCAGACAACAGCTGATCCACAAGCTCCGGCATGCCGTCTTCGTCCAGCCGTGCCAGGGTTTCCAGAATATTCAGACCCGAGGTCTCCCAAAAGTTGTTCACTTTGGTGGGCTTGCCGTGCTGAATGGTCAGCCAGCCGTCACGTGCCAGGCGTTGCAGTACTTCACGCAGAGTGGTTCGCGTTACACCAATAAGCTCAGACAGTTCACGCTCTGCGGGTAAAATAGTGCCAGGAGCAAAATGCCCGTTCCAGATAGATTTTACGATGTACTCCTCGGCAAAACCCGCCGGACTTTTAGCTTTTATTATCATATTCCCGCCTGTGTACTGACTAATAGAAGGATTCTAGCAGCCTTCTGTGAGGTCGGACAAGATAACTTCTGGCTTTATATCGACAACACCAGGCTATTTGGGTATGGTTTCTACGTTTTTACAGTTTCTTAAGGAAAATCACCATGCTATCTGTGGGTCAGTGGCCTAACAAACCTTTTGCCTGGTTATTATTGTTTTTAGGATGTTCGGGACTGTTAGCAGCAGCGTTATATTTCCAGATGGTCCTGGGCTTAGAACCCTGCGTGAAATGCGTGTACCAGCGTATGGCGGTGGTCGGCATTGGCCTTGCCGCTATTGTTGGTCTGTTTGGTTCGGGCTTTTGGTTAACTCGTTGGGCGGCTTTAATTGGCTGGCTTTACAGCAGTTACCAGGGTTTGCTCATTGCTTATGACCACTGGGACTTACAAACGTCAAAGAACGCATTTTTTGCGGTGTGCGAAAGCGCGCCCAACTTCCCTGACTGGGCACCGCTGCATGAATGGATGCCCGGGCTTTTTGAAGCCCCCGGCTTATGCGGTGACATTGACTGGCAATGGCTTGGATTAGGCATGCCGGGCTGGATGACGGTGATTTTCGCCGGCTTTTTACTGATAGGTATTATTATGACTGTCTGCCACATTATTGCGTCGTTTAAGAAAAAAGACGGGCTGGTGCTTTACCACAAATAGTTCAAAGCGCTTTTAGGTTAAGGGCCAGGTCACTATTCTGTCTTCAAGGTCGCCTTTAAACTTCACTTCACTGACACAATGGCCGGCGACATGATAGCCGGCTTTTTTCATTGGCTCTTTGCTACCCTCATGCCTTAAGGGATGCCACTCAGGCAAAGGCTGCCCTTCTGCTCGCAGGCGATAAGCACAGCTGGCGGGCATGAAGTAAACATCGTCGAGGTTATCAGGCGTTAAAGTAACGCAGGCAGGTACACGCTCGCTGCGGTGAGCGTAGTCAGTGCAACGTGCGGTGTCTGTATCTAATAGCTGACAGGCAACGTCAGTGGAATACAGGTTGTCTTCTTCGTCCTGAAGTTGGTTTAAGCAGCACTGCCCACAGCCGTCACACAGGGCTTCCCATTGTGCATGACTCAGCGTATGCAGTGGCTGCTCATACCATTTCATCAATACCGACAAGGCATTACCTTGGAAAACGAATGCGGTCTGACAAGTAACCCACAGCCGCTACGAAGTAATGCGAACGGTTCCAGCGCATTAGGGCATCGTAGTTGGCGTAGGCCAAATAAACACGGCCTTCGTTGTCATCAGGAATAACAACCGAGGCAACAATGTCGTTGCGCTTTGGTAATTCCGAACCATCGAAACGGGTAATACCCAGATCGGCCCATTCGCCCAGTTTTTTCTTGGTATCCAGACCCGCCAATGACTCGTCGAAGCCTTCTGGCAGTTGCACCTGACGCCCCCAGGTTACGTCGTTTTTCCAGCCAACAGAGCTTAAGTAATTAGCAGCTGATGCGAAAACGTCCGGGAAGCTGCCCCAAATGTCCTTTTTGCCGTCACCGTCGTAGTCCACTGCGTAACTCATAAAAGAACTGGGCATAAACTGAGTTTGCCCCATAGCGCCAGCCCATGAGCCTTTCATTTGCTCGGGTGCAATATGCCCTTCTTCAATAATGGTCAAGGCTTCCCACAGTTGCTTTTTGAAGAACTCTTCGCGACGACCATCAAAAGCGAGGGTCGTTAAAGCCGAAACCACATCAAAACCGCCGGTGAACGAACCAAAGTTGGTTTCAATTCCCCACAGCGCTACAATAAAGCGTGGCTGCACACCGTACTCTTTACCGACTTTTTCCAGCAGTTCTTTATGCTCGTTGTATTTTTCCAGTGCTTTGTCGGCCTTCCATTCAGGAACAGCTCGCGGCAGATAGGTGTCGAGTGTGAGCTTAAATTCAGGCTGGTTTTTATCCAGTTCCACTGCACGTTCGTAGTACTTTACCTTGGCAAAGGCTTTGTCTAAGGTGTTTTGCTTATAGCCGCTTTCAATGGCTTCCGCTTTCAAAGCTTCAACGTAAGTGGCAAACTGTTGTTGAACCTGTTCACTGCTCTCTTCTTTCGCTTTCTTTTCGGTGTCCTGGTAAGCAAAAACAGGCGCACTCAGCGCAACTGCAGAAGCCAGACATAACGCCAGCCCTGATACTTTTATTGTATTTGTTAACATTGAAGTTCCTCTCGTTTCGGTGGCAACTGCAAATAGAAACCATCGTTCTGCAAATGTTCCTGTAACTTTTCGACCGTTAAACGGGCTAACTGTTCACGCCCGGCAAGGTTTATTGTCATAACCTTTTCGGCGCGACCAAACTGTTCACACAAAACGTCAGGTACTTCTGTGAATTCATTACCGTGGGGCAAGTAAAGGTAGGTATCGGCTTTCTTTAAGCTGCGATAAACATCACACAGCATGGCAGTTCTCCTGAATAAGGGCTGAGCGCACTAATGATTAACAAATACTATGTTAACCAATTATAGCCTGTAATTCTGCCCCAATTGCTTGCTTGCGCCAACCCATCATTAAGTCAGGTTGCGGCAAACGCTGTTGTTGCTGCGTTGAATACTGCCAGTGAAAGTTAATAACGTCGTTAATTTGCTTACGTGAGGCTACCAAGGATGCCGGTACCTGAAGCTTTTCAGCAAGTTCAGACACCTCTTTTTTTATGGCTTTAAAGGTTGGTTTATAGCCTTCCATGTCGTCTAAGCGCTCAAGAGTTGCGGGCAACTCAGGTTCTGAAACCTGCTCGGCTTGCTCAATACAGCGAATAATATCCCGCCCTGAATACTTACGTGACATAGGCGCTAAGTCCGGAATTCGGCTTAGCTCGCCGTCGCTTTTGGGCATTCTGCGAGCCAGTTCAAGTAATACGCCGTCTTTGGCAATAAAGCCTAATGGAATGTCCCGCTCACGCGCTTTATGCAACCGCCATGGCGTTAGAATTTTTAGCGCGCCTAACTGGCGTGCATTTAACTGCCAGGCATTACCTACCGCTAAATACAACAAATCATCCGGCCAGCTTTGTGTGCGTTTTCGAACCTGAATTTGCGACTCCTCGTACACAATATCCAGACAGCCCTTTTCCTCACACAAAGCCTTCAAATAAGGGTACATTACCGCCAGGTAGCTGGCGTCAGCCGCAGCATAATCTAACTGCTCTTCACTTAATGGGCGGTTGAGCCAGTTGGTTCGTGACAAACTCTTATCTAACTCAACGCCATCAAATAAGGCATCGACCAAACGCGCGTAGCCCATAGAGTCCCCAAGCCCACAAAAGCCTGCAGCTATTTGGCTGTCGAAAATACGGTTAGGCTGACGGCCATTACTTTGCTGGAAAAACAGCTCAATATCTTCACCGCCGGCATGCAGGACGGTTTCAACCGAGTCATCAGCAATCAATTCCCACAGAGGCTCTAAGTCGATACCTGCGAGAGGATCGACAACGGCAGTTGTGCCATTGGCATAAATTTGTAAAAGTCCTAACTGAGCATAGTAAGTACGCTCGCGGACAAATTCAGAGTCAATGGCAAACCAGCCCGCTTCTCTAGCTTGCTGACAAAGACTTTCTAATTCTTGGGTTTCAGTAACGAGCCGGTACTGGCGTACCGACTCGGGTAGGTTCAGTGGTAGAGTCAAGCTTCTTCCTCGTCGCGTAGCTCGCGCCGAAGTATCTTGCCTACGTTAGACTTCGGCAGTTCATCACGGAACTCAACCAGTTTAGGTACTTTGTATCCGGTCATGTTCTCGCGAGAAAAATCAATCACTTCACGTTCTGTTAATGACTTGTCTTTTGCCACAATAAAGACTTTAACCACTTCACCCGAAGACTCATGCGGCACGCCAATAGCAGCCGACTCAAGAACTTTAGGGTGATCGGCTAAAACATCTTCGATTTCATTTGGATAAACGTTAAAGCCCGAAACCAAAATCATGTCTTTTTTGCGGTCTACAATTTTGAAATAACCACGCTCGTCAGCGGTTGCCATGTCACCCGTTGCAAACCAGCCGTCTTTAATTGATTCAGCAGTAGCATCAGGACGGTTAAGATACCCGACCATAACTTGCGGGCCTTTTACTTCCAGCTCGCCAGGTTCACCTAGAGGCACTTCTTCCCGTGTTTCAGGATCAACAATACGAACGTCGGTACTGGGTACCGGTAAACCAATACTGCCAGTGTAATGTTCAATGTCATACGGATTAACGGTAACAACAGGCGCGCACTCGGTTAAACCATAGCCTTCCAGCAGACGAGATTTCGTCACACGTTCCCATTCATCTGCAACCGCTTTCTGAACCGCCATGCCACCGCCCAACGCAACTTTCAGGTTAGAAAAGTTAACGTCTTTAAAGCCTTTGGTGTTCAGCAAACCGTTAAATAGCGTATTAACACCCGAGATCATTGAGAAAGGATACTTATTAAGCTCTTTCACAAAATTCGGCATATCACGCGGGTTAGTAATAAGTACGTTTTTACCACCATGCTTAATAAAAGTCAGGCAGTTCGCTGTTAACGCAAAGATATGATAAAGCGGCAGCGCAGTAATGATGACTTCTTCACCATCACTCATTATTGGTGTGATACAGGCAGACACCTGTTCCAGATTAGCCACCATATTGCGGTGAGATAACATGGCACCTTTTGCTACACCGGTTGTTCCGCCAGTGTACTGAAGAAACGCGATATCATCGCCGGTCACTTCCGGACGCTTGTACTCAGCCAGTGCCCCTTTCGCCATAGCCTGATTCAGACTAACAGTATCTTTAACATTATGAGAAGGCACCATGCGCTTAATATACTTAACAACAAAGTTGACTAGAAAGCGCTTATGCACTGGCAATTGGTCACCAATTTGTGTGGTGACAATTAAATCAAGCGGGGCTTCGTCTTTTATCTTGTCGTAGGTGTGCGCAAAGTTTTCTAAAATAACCAGGCCTTTTGCCTGAGAGTCGGTCAGCTGATGCTTTAGTTCGCGCGGAGTGTACAGAGGGTTAACGTTAACAACCGTCATTCCGGCACGTAAAATGCCGAACAAGGCCACCGGATACTGAAGCAAGTTTGGCATCATGACCGCAACTGCATCGCCTTTTTTCAGCCCTTTACTTTGCAGGTAGGCCGCAAATTCGCGAGATTTCAAACCCAGCTCTTTAAAGCTCATTTCTGAGTCCATATTGACGAACGCCGTTTTCTCGCCGTACTTTTCTATGGACTGTTCCAGTATATCAACTAATGACGCAAAATGATCCGGATCAATGGTTTCCGGTACGCCTGCTGGGTAATTTTTCAGCCAAATTTTATCCATAAAAGGCTCCGCCTCTCACTATTTATCATTATTTTCAGTGGCGCAATCATCGCATATCCGACCAGTTAATCCTAGTCGTTAACAACCGCTAAACGTGTGATTTGAGCAATTCAGCTATTTTTTCAGGTTGTTCCATATGCACGTGATGCCCTCCTTCCAGCGTTACACAACTGAGCTTTGATACTTTATGCTGCCACTTCTCTAACGCGCTTTCTAACTTGTCATAGCCTTTACTGCCTCGCACTACGACAACCGGCATAGTCAACTCTTGCAGAAGGTCATCGACAGCTGCACTGGGCAGTCTGTAGGGCGACGTTGCTTTCACTCTGGCATCTGCCCGCCAATGCCAGCGGCCATCGGAACGAAGTTCAGAACCGCGCTCTACAATTAGCTTAACCAACTCGGACGAAAAGTCTGCCTGTGCAGTACGAGCATCCACTGCAGAGTCAAAATTGCTATGGCTGCGCCAACGTGGCGTCTTTAATTTTTTCCGGCTGACAAAGCCTTGCTGTAACTGTTCTCTGGCATTGGTTCCGTCAGAGACCAGCAAGCCAAAAGCTTCGACTAAGATTAAACTTTTTATCCGTTCGGGACACAAAGCAGCCACAACATTACTGACAAAGCCACCCATCGAATGACCTAACAAGGTTAACTCCTGCCAGTCTTGCTGCTCAATTAATTGCCATAAGTCATAAGCATAGTCGATAAAATGATAGTAGTTACCTGTAGGTCTGTGGTCACTGTGACCATGTCCGGGCCAGTCAAGTGCCAACAGGCCACCGCGATCAGCTGACCAGTTTGCGGCCAAAGGTAAAAAGCTGTGGCTATTATCTAACCA
>Ga0075134_100820_pt1 | contig 9436 bp, 8 predicted proteins | sample AntRauMetaRauer3_FD_69803 | JGI IMG/M metagenome (GOLD analysis project Ga0075134, IMG submission 69803) | Saline lake microbial communities from Rauer Lake, Antarctica, in enrichment culture - Antartic Rauer Lake 3 Metagenome Rauer3 | ecosystem: Environmental > Aquatic > Non-marine Saline and...
GGTGACGATCGCGGGGCCGAGTGGACAGAACCCATCGAGGCTCTTCCCGCGGACCCACTGATCGTCTGCGAACTGGAGGTCCCGTGCGGAGACATCGTTGGCAACGGTATACCCCGCGAGGTGGTCCGTTGCCTCCCCGGGCTCGATTCGGCGGGCATGATCGGAAACGACGAGTGCGAGTTCTGCCTCGTAGTCGACTTCTTCGGTTAACGCCGGGTCCCATTCGATCACTGCGCCGGGGTCGTTGATGGCGTTCGTGAACTTCGAGAACAGAATGGGGTTCTCGGGGCGCTCCTGTCCGCCTTCTCTGACGTGTTCAATGTAGTTGAGCCCCACGCAGATGATCTTTCCGGGGGACTCGATGGGTGCCAGCAACTCGATGGCGTCCACGTCGTGTTCACCCACGCCGGTTTCGGCTGCGTGGGTTACCAGAAGGTCGAGTTTCTCGCGCCAGCGCGATTCGGCCAACAGTTCCGGCACGGTGTCCGAGAGACCGACACTGAGTTCGTTCCCAACCGTCTGGAGGTCGACTACCACATCGTGCTCACGGCGATGGGCACCGATCCTTGCCGTGTCCCCGTCCTGTGTAAATCTAACTAGTCGCATACCGATAGGTTACACACCCCCCCGTAATATAACTGGGTCCCGCTGGCAGAGATGGCCGGGAGATACACGGAGAATAATATTTACCGTTGCGCGTGAAGGGTGATAGTATGCCGCAAGCAACAGTGGTAGAAGCGACTGTACTAGCGGAGCGTGGGGATGGGGTCGTTCTGGACTGCGGGGTCGAATACGACGGCGGCGAGGTAGGTAATTTTTCGCTGCCCAAGACGGGCTATCCAGCCGAAATACGGTTTTACGACGACGACGTGTTCCGTTTCGAGTTCTACGCGACGCCCGAACTCTGCGACGAGGCCGAGACGCTCCCGCTCGAGGAGGCCGACTGGGACGGTCCCGACCGCCTCGACATCAAGGAGGATGACGGGACGCTGACGTTGGAGACCGCTCAGTTACGCGTCTGTATCGGGCTGACCGAGTGGTCGCTCCGTGTTGAGACGCCGGACGAACGGTCCTTGCTGGAGGAACAACACGCCGACGACGCGGCAAAGGATGGTGCGCGCTCACACCCACTGGGGTTCGCGGCCGAGGAAGTAAACCGGTGGCCGTTGCGGACCACGGAGACTGGCGCGGCGTTCAAACTCCGGGGAGACGAACGTATCTACGGCCTCGGCGAGAAGTTCACCGAGTTCGAGAAGCGCGGCCAACACGTCGAATCGTGGATCACCCAGCCCCACGGTGCCGAGACATCACACTCCTACAAGAACGTCCCGTTTTTCCTTTCGTCGAAGGGATACGGGTTCCTCGCCGATACGTATCGAAAGGTGGATTTCGACGTCGGGAGCGATTCGACGGTCTCGAACCAGGTGACTGTCCACGACGACACGTTCCAGTTCGTCTTCATGTATGGCCCCTCGTTCAAGGAGATCCTCGATACGTACACGGCGCTGACTGGACGGCCCAGTCAGGTCCCGAAATGGAGCCTTGGAGTCTGGATGTCCCGCATGGCCTACCAGAGCCGTGCCGAACTGGAGGCGGTCGCCGACCGGCTCCGAGACGAGCACATCCCCAGCGACGTGGTACACCTCGACCCGACATGGCTCAAGGACGATCAACTATGTGACCTCCTCTGGGATCGCGAGGATTTCCCCGACCCGGAGGAGATGATCGAACAGCTCCACGCCGATGGGTTCAAGCTCTCGCTGTGGGAGAACCCCTACCTGTCGACGACGACCGAAGCCTTCGAGGAGGCCAGGGAGAACGAGTATCTGGTACGCGATGCCGGGGGGAAACCGTACATGCTCTCCCGGCTCAACTGGGCACCCACCCGGAGTGGTATCGTCGACTTCTCGAACCGGGCCGCAGCCGAGTGGTGGAAAGGTCGCCACGCGGACCTCCTGGAGATGGGCGTCGACGCGTTCAAAACGGACTTCGGCGAGTATCTACCCGAGGACGCGATCTGTTCGGACATGACGAGCGGTCGTGCCAGCCGAAACCGTCAGGCCCACCGGTATACGCAAGCCGTCTACGAGGCGATGGCCGAAGCCCGACCCGATCGCCGTCCGCTCCTGTGGGCACGCCCGGGGTGGGCCGGTGGCCAGCAGTATCCCGTCCACTGGGGCGGCGATCCGAACACTACCTTCGAGGCAATGGCCGCCTCGCTCCGTGGCGGATTGAGTCTCCTGCTCTCAGGATACGCCTTCTGGGGCGCGGATATCGGTGGGTTCCACGGTGAACCGTCGACGGAACTGTACGTTAGATGGGCACAGTTCGGCTTGCTCGGCAACAGTCACGCCCGATTTCACGGGACGACTCCCAGAGAGCCCTGGGAGTTCGGTGACCGTGCGCTAGAGATTGTCCGGGAGTACGCCCGAGAACGGTACCGGTTGCTCCCCTATCTGTTCTCGTACGCCGAGCGCGCTCCCGAGACGGGGTTACCGGTAATGCGACCGCTCGTGCTCGAGTTTCAGGACGACTACGGCGTCTACGATATCGGGGATCAGCTCATGATCGGGCAGAACCTCATGATCGCGCCGGTGTTCACACCGGACGGCCACGTCGACATCTACCTCCCGGACGGGGCGTGGGTCGATTACTGGTCCGGCGAGCGATATGAGGGGGCACAGAGCCTCTCGCTGGACGTCGAACTCGACGAGATGCCGGTCTTTCTGCGAACCGGCACGATCACACCGACGACGGAGCCCACAGAATCAGTCCCGGACGAGCCCTTCGAGGACGTACAGCTCCGGGTTCTGCTCGAGCAGGGAAGGACAGATGCGTCATTCGAATACGCCGATTGCGGTGTCGTCGGGGAGATCCGGGCTACTGCGGACGAAGAACACAGACGGCTGACGTTCGGGTTCGATGCCGCGGACGACGGCTCGCTTTCGAGAGAGAGGTTTAGCGCCACGGTCGAGGGGCTCGATCGGATCCCGGAGACGGTAACGATCGAGAGCGACAACATCGAATCACTCGATCGAGTTGACCAGCGCCCGGACGCCGGGGAGTGGGCCGTGACTGGTGACCGGACGATCCTCGTGGAGTTTTAGGATTGTCAGAGGCGATACTTACAAGTAGCAAACCTCGAACATAGTCGTATGAGTTATTACCAGCCGTCGATTCGGCCGCCGACGCCCGAGGACGTACGGCGGTACGCGTCGCGCCACGACATGGAACTCACCGACGAGGAAGCAAACGACTTCGCCGATCTCATTGGCTCGAAGCTGGGTGTCCTCGAACAGCTGGAAGCACTCCCGGTTGAAGAGCCCAGTATCGACCCCGACTACTCGACGCGGGAGATGGGCTATCGACCCGACAGGTCCGAAGATCCACACAACGCGTTTGTCCGGCGATGTCTTGTCGAGGGAGGTGACTCGGGACCACTCGACGGGTACGACATTGGCCTCAAAGACAATATCGCCGTCGCAGGCGTCGAACTTACTGCTGGATCGAAGGCGTTCGAGGGGTACGTGCCGTCGTTCGATGCGACGGTCGTTGCCCGTCTTCTAGCGGCTGGTGCCGACATAACGGGGAAGACGAACCTCGACGAGATGGCGGTTTCCGGTAGCGGTGAACCGACGGCAACCGGTCCGATCCTGAACCCACACAGCGACCAGCATCTCGCTGGGGGGTCCTCTGGCGGCTCAGCCGTTGCTGTGGCCGAAGGAGCCGTCGACGTGGCGCTGGGAACCGATCAGGCCGGCTCGGTTCGGACGCCTGCAGCCTGGTGTGGATGCGTGGGCTACAAGCCGACGTTCAGTCTCGTCCCGTACACAGGCTGTCTGCCGGGCGGACCGACCTACGACCACGTCGGACCGATGGCACGCACGATCGAGGACTGCGCGAAGACGCTTTCGGTGCTCGCTGGATCGGACGGACTAGACCACCGGCAGTCCGCACACTGCCCCGACGCTCAGGTGTCTGAACAGGCAGAGACTACGGACTACACAACCCGACTCGACGAGGATCCATCGTCGTTCACGGTGGGGGTCCTGAAAGAAGGATTCAATCTCGAACATACCGAACCGGCAGTCGACCAGACCGTTCGAGCTTTGCTGGATTCCTTTTCGTCCGCCGGCGCTGACGTCACAGACGTCTCGGTCCCCTGGCATCGCGACGGCGTTCTCGTGTGGCTCGGCGTCGCCTGGACCGAAAGCGCCGCACTCCTGCGCGATAACGGACAGGGACAGTACATGGACGGCCAGTACTACCCGCAGTATCTCAGAACTGTCGAATCAGCATTGAAGACGCGGATCGGCGAATTCGCCCCGACTGTGCGACTCAAGATCCTGCTGGGCGAGTATCTCCGGAGCGAATACGGTGGCTACTACCACGCCAAGGCACAGAATCTCCGTCGTGAACTTCGGGCGGCCTACGATGAGGCGCTCGCCGAATTTGACGTTCTAGCGATGCCGACGACGCCGACGACAGCGTTCGAGGTCGAAGACGAGTTGACCCGGAAAGAACTCGTCGCCCGTGCCCAGGGGAAAAAAGGTCGAACCCAAAATACGATGCCGTTCAATATGACTGGTCACCCTGCCATTACGGTCCCGTGCGGATCGGATGATGAGGGGCTACCAGTCGGACTAATGCTGGTCGGCGAACGGTTCGACGACGCTACGGTACTTGCGGCGGCAAGCGCCTTCGAGCGGTCCGTTACTGGCTGATTGGTACTCCGATTTAGCCACTATTCGGGCGAACCCCGTGCTTTCTGTGCGATACTTATATTACTGTCGGTAGGTAATAATATCGTATGTCGATGGGTGGCAGGAGCCAAAGCCAAACAGTCGAGGATATTCTTACAAAAATAACGTACGATCTAAACTCGATTGATACATTCGACCAAGCTCTCGAGAACGTGCCGACGGGCTCACGGGTTGCGATAACATTGAACCCGGACAATGGGGTCGAACCGACGATAGATCGAGCCATAGATGCCGCAAATCGGGACTACCACGTAATCCCACATCTCGGTGCCCGGTTTATTCGAGAGACGGCGGATCTCGAAACGATGCTCTCACGTCTGGAATCCGCGGGGATCTCTGAGATATTTGTCATCGGTGGTGACCGGGACGAGCCGATCGGTGAGTTCGATTCGGCACTCGAGCTGCTAGTGGCCATCGAAGAACTCGGCTACACGTTTCCCGAGGTGGGTATCGGAGGGTATCCGACCGGACACGAGTCCATCAGTGATGCAACGTTGATAGCCGGGTTACAAAAGAAAGCAGAGTACGCGAGCTATATCGTTACACAGCTATCGTTCAGTTCCGAGGATATTCTCCAATGGGTCGAACGTATTCGGGATGCCGGGATTTCTCTTCCGGTCGAGGTCGGAATCCCCGGTGTGATGTACTACTGGAGACTCATTTCTCTGTGCCGTATGTGGGGAATTGCCAAACCGTTACAGTTCCTCAGAAAAACAACGGGGATCGCGGGCTTTGCAAGTGAACTCATCCGATCGCGTGGGAAATTCCATCCGACTGATCTCGTGTATGAACTCGACGAGTATTTCGATAACGACTTTTACAACCTTCGGCGTTTTCGATTTTATACGTTTAATCAAACCGCCGACTTCGAGCAGTGGCGGAATGAACAGCTTCCAGCGTAACAATCTTGTCGATAGATGGAATAATATGACACTGTCTAGTTCAGCACCTCCTCGACCGGCGTCTTTCCGTCGAGAGCTTAATACGGCCGCTAGCGGTTGTAGTAATGTATGAATTACTCAAGATACTCTTGGATGCTGGACCGACTGCCCACCCACGAGTTATGGAAGCGGTCTATCCGCATTTTGAGTGTGTGAAACCATTTTTCGATGAGGTTTCGGTCGGTATAGTTGACTTGGCTGCTCAACACAATTCGAAAGACTGGAGTCCGATAGCCGAACTGACCAACGAGAAACTCAGCCTCGGAGAGATCGTGTTTCTCGCGGAGTCGAGTGAGGAACGCAGCTGCCGGATCGGTGCCATGCGACCCAAACAACGCGACGTCAAGAATCAGCTTTGTCTCGATATTTATTGTAGTATATAGACAAGACCACTCGCCGTTTATCTTGACAGCGGTTTTGTCTATGGCGGCCCGCTCCGGCTGCGCCTCAGGCGGGTCGTAGCCGCTGTTAGCCAGCCGATGTACCTAGTTCCAAACCGCTCCATGCGAGCGTTGCACGCCTAATTCAGCGAGAATCGGTGTTATTTCTCTGATAGTGTTTATTCTCACTGGTTACCGGCGATCGCCAGACCGGTATCGGCGATCACCGGTAATTGATGAGAATGAACACTATGAGTGAACAACTGGTTTGGTGAAGGCGGACGGCGAACGCCCTGACGGGCGTCGCCGTCCCCTCGTTCTCCCAAGATTCTTCTAAATTCGCCGTATAGCTCTCATTGAGCGGATCTGTGAGCATTTTTGGACAAGAAACTCAATGACCTGCTCACTTCTCAAACTGACTCAACTAGACGGTGCCATCCCTCCCATCCTGTTCTAATGCCTGAATCTGACATCTGGACCTTCGTATAAAAAGTCGATGATGTACCGATATTTTCTCCCTATGAAACCAATGAGAGATAAAATTAATACTTAGTTAATTGGACAGGGAAATTCTCAAGACGCCGATGACGTGGGATACAGGTCCAGACTGCGCTCGAGGGAGTGCCGCCGATGCTCTGAGAGAGTAGGACGACGACTTGGCCGTCGACTCGGAAGCCGACGTATTCAACTGTGTCTCGGTGAGACTGTGTGGGCGATGCTACTGGAACCGATTCTGAACTGGTCACAGGCACATTCCCGTTCATGCGTTGCTCGCGGGTGGTTCGGTGACCCCCGCACCCCTCTCGAGGGTTCAACAAACAGAATGGCGCTGCATTTGGCAACATATTTGACAGTTGCAACGTATTGTCCAGGTATATCCGAATGGCTGTACTGGACGATCTCTCGGGGTTCGAGTTCGAGGACGTGATGGAGGATGTGTTCCGCAACCTCGGCTACGAGAACGTCCGCCAGGCCGACCGAAGGGCTGACGAGGGTCGCAACGTCATTATGGAGGAGGTCGTCGACGGCACGCGGCGTGCGATCATCGTCGAGTGCAAGCACACGGGGACGGTCGGGCGGCCGGTCGTCCAGAAGCTCCACTCGGCGATCGCGACGTTCGACTTCGACGGTCCGAAGCGAGGGATAGTCGCCACCACCGGCCGATTCACCAATCCTGCCCAGGAGTACGCGACCCGCCTCCAGCAGAACGAGGATCCCCATCCCATCGAGCTGCTTGACGGCGAGGATCTGCGGGAGATTGCCGACGAGATCGGCCTCGACCTCTACAACGGTCGGATCGAAATCCTCTGTGACGAAACGCTTCGGCCGTACGACCCCGCGGCCGACGTCGACGCGCCCGTCGCGGAGGCGTTCCGTGATATCGAGAACATTGAAGCGACCGACCTGCCGACGACCCGCTCGGAAGCGACGTTTCGACCGGTTGTGGCTGTCACTGCCGACACGAACGCGGTCTTCGAAACGTCAGTCGGCGTTATCCACCGGATCAACAAGCGGACGCGGTTCGTCGTCCACGCCGAACGCGGGCAGCCGCAGGTCGCTGTCGACGACGTCGCGACGTTGGTCACGGAGAACCTCCACGCGACAGTCAACCTGGACACCGACCGCTTCGGCGAGGTGTTCGACGAGATCGAAGAGCGTCGGTTCGGACAGACCCAAACCGAATACAAGGAGTGGGCCGTCGACCGGCTCCAGCAGCACCACACGACGACGGTCAGCTACACCGGCGACAACAACGTCACCTACAACAAGACCTGCGAGCCGAACATCTCGGACATCTCCGTCCAGTCAATCGAGCCAGTCTACCTCCCCGAGGTTCGACAAACGACGGAGCTCCAAGAGTACACCTACCCCTACGAGTACTTCGCAGCGGGCCCCTCACGGGTCACCGCCGAGGACGGCATCCATCGCTGCGTCCACTGCGAGACCAGCGGCGTCGACGAGACGTACACGTACTGTCCCAACTGTGGGGCGATCGCCTGCGACAGCCACACCAAGACCGAACGGCTCGAGCAGGAACCGGTCTGTACGGGCTGTGCGGTGACTGAACGGTTCGCGCTGAAGATGAAGTACTTCTACGACGAGGAGAACCTCGAGGCGTTCCGCGAGGAGTACGCCGCCATGCCCATCCACGAGAAGGCGATGGAGAACAAGGTACTCACGGCTGGTGGGGTAGTTACTGCAGTTGTACTACTGCTTGGCATCCTCGCACTCGGGGGCGTGATCTGATCGATGTCCTGGTCCTGATCTGCTCTGGACGTAAACTCATCATTTTAATGCGAACCTGTGTTTCCCTGCCATTTTGTCGAGCAATGACTATTCTACAGGTATGCCTTCCAATCAGGTAGATGATGAGTGGACCGTTGAGTGGATGGCGCCCAAGCCGAACAGCGATGAGTTCCTCGATAACTTGGTACTGAGCCCGGAACAAGCAGCTGAATACGGGGACGACCTCGTAATGGCTCTACGTGTGGACGATGAAATACTTCGAGAGCGGGGATTTGACCCTAAAGAACCGTTTGGGTGGAAAATCGAAAACGGTGAGCTACTGATGAAACAAATTTCTCGCCAAGCGTTTGAATGGGTCGCGGAAAGCGACCGAGAGGATTCACTCTATGCACAGCAGGTACTGGATTCTCGAGCTCGACGGCGGATTCGTGGCCCTCAGTAACAATCGGTCTCTCTTCTGTTCCGACGACGTTTGTATTGAGCGTTGCTAATGTTCAGAACTCGGAACTCGGAGATGACCTTCGACGTGCGATCAACTCGTGTATGCGGGTATTGCGAGGTGTGTCGCACGTAACAACCCCCCGTCCTTGACCTGCTTTTCTACGCTAGATGTGACACCTCGTCTGGCTCCTCGACGTCCTCGAACTCTCCTCGCTCTACCGGTTCCCAGTCCTCATCCGGCTCCGGACTCCACCAGTCGACCTCGTAGGCGCCCGGTTCGCCGAGGATCTTCTCTTACGACCTCCCTGAGGACAGCGATCAGACGCTCAGCGCCGCCCAGGACCACACCTCTACGGAACTGCAAACTCTCCTCGAGTCACTCTATGAGGCTCACGGAAACGACATCGAAGCAGTCGCCGAGGAAATGAAACCATGTGAGTACTGTGCCACCCAGCACTACGAGGAGTTCATCGTCCGAGAGCTCCTCAATCGCGCCCTGCTGGACCTGAGCGAATCCGGCACACTCGACGAGGTCATCGCTGGCGGCGAATGAGTGTTACTCGATACAGCAACTCATTTTCGACGTGTCTCTGCGGAACGCTTGGCAGGCCTGTTTGAATGCCTCGGAGAACGTCGGGAACGGGTGGACGGTGTCGATGATGTC